>Ga0065165_1000097_pt1 | contig 144227 bp, 132 predicted proteins | sample AraplaMF_Cvi_mMF_FD_63813 | JGI IMG/M metagenome (GOLD analysis project Ga0065165, IMG submission 63813) | Arabidopsis root microbial communities from the University of North Carolina, USA - plate scrape MF_Cvi_mMF (version 2) (version 3) | ecosystem: Host-associated > Plants > Roots >... | reverse complement strand
TAATTGAAAAATGCTTCGAAAGAGCTGAAAAGGCGCTGGAAGAAGTCACGGGAGGCGGCGTACAGATCGTTTCGAACCCTAACGAGCTTTTCGAAACGCGGCGCGGGTTTCTGAACCAGGTTAAGAAGTTCAAAACGGTGGAGTTTGGGAAGAAATCCTATTTCAAAACTGAAATGAAGCTGCCCTATTCTTCGAAACCGCAGCCTTCATTTAATAAAGATTTCAAAAGGCTTTTAGATGATTTGACGGATAACCAGAACAAAGGCTATGTCAATATCATCGTTGCCGAGCAGCCCAAGCAACTTGATCGCCTCGAAAGGATTTTCGAAGACCTCGATCCGTTCGTGAAGTTCCGGCCCATGCACATTTCGCTCCGGGAGGGTTTTGTGGATGATAACCTGAAAGTGGCGTGCTACACCGATCACCAGATTTTCGCCCGTTTTCATAAATACCGCTTGAAAGAGAAGTTCAGCAAATCCAAGGCCATGACCTTGAAAGAGCTGAAATCCTTGCAGGTTGGTGATTTTGTGACGCATGTCGATTATGGCATCGGCCGCTTCGCAGGTATGGAACGCAAGGATGTGAACGGGAAGGAGCAGGAAGCGGTACGACTCATTTACCGTGACAATGATTTGCTGTACGTGAGTGTGCATAACCTGCACAAAATCGCGAAATATACCGGCAAGGAGGGCACTCCGCCGGCGATGAGCAAGCTGGGTTCCGGTGAATGGGAAGCCAAGAAGTCGAAGGTTAAGAAACAGCTGAAAGACATTGCGCACGAGCTGATCGCATTGTATGCCAAACGTCGCCAGGCGCCGGGTTTCCCATTCTCGAAGGACAACTACCTGCAAGTCGAGCTGGAATCATCCTTTATATATGAAGACACGCCCGACCAGGCCACCGCAACTGCCAATGTGAAGGACGATATGGAAAAAGGCCACCCGATGGACCGGCTCGTGTGCGGGGACGTAGGCTTTGGTAAAACCGAAATCGCGATCCGTGCCGCATTCAAGGCGGTTTGTGACAGCAAGCAGGTGGCGGTACTCGTGCCTACGACGATCCTGGCCATGCAGCATTACAAAACATTTAGCGAGCGCCTCGCCGATTTCCCGGCCCGGGTGGGTTATATCAACCGCTTCAAATCTGCGAAAGAGATCAAGGATACATTGAAACAGGCTGAGGAAGGAAAAATCGATATTTTGATCGGTACCCACCGCATTTTGAATAAGGATGTGAAATTCAAAGATTTGGGATTGCTGATCGTCGATGAGGAACAAAAGTTTGGGGTGAAGGCCAAAGACCGTCTGAAAGAAATGCGTGTGAATGTGGACGTGCTTACGCTTACCGCCACGCCGATCCCGCGTACATTACATTTCTCGCTCATGGGCGCGCGCGACCTTTCGGTTATCGCAACCCCGCCGCCGAACCGCCAGCCGGTCACCACGGAAGTACATACTTTCAGCGAGGAATTTATCCGTGATGCCATCAGTTTCGAGGTGCAGCGCGGCGGTCAGGTATTCTTTGTCCATAACCGTGTGAATGACATCGAATCCATTGCGAACATCATCCTGCGCCTCGTGCCTGATGTGCGCATAGGCGTTGCGCACGGCCAAATGGACGGCGATAAGCTGGAAAAAGTGATGATGAACTTCATCGAAGGCGAGTACGACATTCTCGTTTCAACGAATATCATTGAATCCGGGATCGATATTGCCAATGCGAACACCATCATTATCAATTCCGCGCACATGTTCGGGCTCTCGGACCTGCACCAGATGCGCGGCCGGGTAGGGCGCTCGAACCGGAAAGCATTCTGCTACCTGCTCACGCCGTCGGTATCGACGCTCGCCAGTGATTCTCGGAAACGTTTACAGACGTTGGAAGAGTTTTCCGACCTTGGCGATGGCTTCAAAGTGGCCATGCGCGACCTCGACATCCGCGGTGCGGGGAACCTGCTGGGTGCGGAGCAAAGCGGTTTTGTGAATGATCTGGGATATGAGCTGTACCACAAAATGCTCGATGAGGCTGTTCAGGAGCTGAAAAGCAATGAATTTAAGGACCTGTTCGAAGGCGTATTCAGTCTGCCGAAAAACCTGGTGCCCGATACTCAGATCGAAACCGATTTCGCAACGTTGATACCGGACGATTATGTAAAAAATATTTCCGAAAGGCTGTCGTTATATACCCGCCTTGATAATATTGCGACAGAGGACGAGCTTGGCAAGTTTGAAAAGGAGATCCTCGACCGTTTCGGCCCGGTGCCGCACGAGGTGCAGGATTTGCTGAAAACGGTCCGTTTGCGTTGGGAAGCAGAGGCTTTGCAGTTCGAAAAACTGACTTTGAAAAGCAATACTATGAAAGGCTACTTCGTTACTTCGCAGAATGACGAATTCTTTCAGTCGGCGAAGTTCGGCCAGGTGATCGATTACATTAAAAAACACCCTAAGCAAATTTCGCTTAAAGATCAGAAAGGCAAGCTGATACTGATTTGTGAGGACATCAAAAGCATCGATCAGGCACGCCAGGTGCTGATGGAAATGACCCAGTAGCAAACAGGCCCCGGTTACCTGATAATTGATTTTTAAAAATAATATCGATTGATTTCATACATTTGCGGTTTCGCATACTATAAAATACCAAACACTTAAGTCACTTTAAAGCAATGATTTGCATGCAAAAGATGGGTACCCGGTCGATCGCGCTGATTCTGATAGTGTTATTAGCGGCAACTGCGTGTAGTAAAAAGAAGCCAACCAGCTTGAAACCTGGCAAGACCAGCTCTAAAACAGGCTTGGCTTACAACGGCAAAGACGGGTTTGAAGTAAAGCAGTACAAAGCTTTGCCAGCCGGTCCTGACCTAGTGTACATCGAAGGAGGACGTTTTACGATGGGTTCTTTGGAAGAGGATGTGATGACACGCCGGGACAACCCCAAACGGACTGTCAGTATCCAGTCATTCTACATGGACCAGACCGAAGTGGCGAACGTCCACTACCTCGAATACCTTAATGCAATCCAGAAAGACTCTTCGGAGGAGTTCTATGCCAAGGCACTTCCCGATACAACAGTTTGGTTTAACGAACTGTCATTCAACGACTCTTACGTAACAATGTACCTGCGTCACCCGGGCTTCCGCCTTTATCCGGTGGTAGGCGTTTCGTGGGTTCAGGCTAATGACTATTGCGCATGGCGTACCGCTGCTGTGAGCCAGGCTAATAATATCAAGGGCGCAGCTGCCGCTGGTGGTAAAAAGAAAAAGGGATTCTCTTTTGGCAAGAAGAAGAAAGCCGAAGGCGAAGCTGTTGCAGCTGCTGATGCTCCCGCACCACAACTTCGTATCGAAAGCGGCTACGTAATGCCTCCATACCGCCTTCCAACAGAAGCTGAGTTTGAATACGCTGCTATGGCGATGATCGGAACACAATATTCTGACGAAAACCAGGCTAACTCAAGAATTTACCCATGGGATGGTTCCACTATGCGTAACCCACGTGGCCGCAAGCAGGGAACAATGCTCGCGAACTTCAAACGTGGCCCTGGTGATTATGCTGGTATAGCTGGTAAATCCAATGACGGAGCGATTATCACACAGGAAATCCGGTCGTATCCGGCCAACGACAACGGCCTTTACGACATGGCTGGTAACGTGAGCGAGTGGGTTTACGACGTGTACCGTCCGCTTTCAAACAGCGATGTGAACGACCTCAACTCTTTCCGTCGCGATGGTTACCAGGATGAGGCTAAGAACTACGACAGCAAAAACAACAACTCAATGGTTGATGATAAGCTGAGAGTTTACAAAGGCGGCTCATGGGCTGACGTAGCTTACTGGTTGTCTCCGGGAACACGGCGTTACATGGATCAGGACTCTGCTACTGCGATGGTAGGTTTCCGTTGCGCGATGATCGCCACCGGAACGCACAAAGAATAAGATTTGACATAATATCATACGAGAAAGCCGCTGTTCTTCCGAATAGCGGCTTTCCTGTTTTAGTGCTGTGCCAGAGCGATAGTGAGAATGTGAAATTGCTTGCAGCCGGAAGCAAGTAATGTCCTCGCACACTCTTCCAATGTGGCACCAGTAGTAAGTACATCGTCGACCAGGATCACGCTTTTAGGACAGAAGCCCGTTTTGACGGCAAAGACTCCCTGTACATTCTCCCTCCTTTCTATTTTGGTTTTACCCGTTTGTGTAGGGGTGTATTTAACGCGTTCGAGCATTGCGCCCGACCACGGAATGCTTGTTGCCTGGGAGAAGCCTTCTGCGAGGAGGTCGCTTTGATTGTAGCCCCGCTGCTTTCGCTTTTTGGGATGAAGCGGAATACTCAGGATAATTTCCGCTTCCGGTAAATGTCCCGATGCCCTCAATTCTTGCCCGAACATCTGCCCAAGCAATATCCCGACTTCCTTATTTCCCTTGTATTTCAATGCGTGCAGCAGTTTTTGCACCTTGCTTCTCTTGGTAAACAGCAAAAACGAATGGGTTGAAAGGACTTCGGGAAGACTCACGAATTTAAATTGGAGCGATTCGCTATTCAATCCATCCGACCCGACGCGCGGTAACGAAATGCGGCAAAGCGTGCAAATAGTGGCTTCATTGCCTTGCAGTACCCGGTCGCAGCTCTCGCAGCAGCGTGGAAACAGTAGATCGGCGAAATCACTGAGGAGTTGTTTCAGGTTCATTTTTGTGTGATTCAATGAGTGAATTTCAACCGGTCTGAATACCTTTGCACGACATCAATCCAATCGCCGCCGCACATGACAACGCTGATCTTAAATGCCCAGGTCGTAAATGAAAACCAGGTTCAGTATTTAGACGTGATAATTGAAAATGGTCACATTAAAAAAATCGAACGGGATTTACAGCATGTGCAAGCGGACAGGGTGATTGATGCAAAGGGGCTTTTGCTGATGCCGGGGGTGATCGACGACCAGGTGCATTTCAGAGAGCCGGGGCTTACGCACAAAGCGAATATATACACGGAATCGAAAGCGGCAGTAGCCGGAGGGGTCACCTCATTCATGGAAATGCCGAATACGGTTCCCAACACACTCTCACAGCAATTGCTGGAAGATAAGTACCAGATCGGGGCCAATACATCCCTTGCCAACTACTCCTTCTTCATGGGGGCGTCGAACGACAACTATGACGAGGTAATGCGTACCGATCCTACACAGGTTTGCGGTATCAAGATATTCATGGGCTCTTCCACGGGTAATATGCTCGTCGACGCGCCTGAGGTGCTCGAAAAGCTCTTCGCCAATGCGCCCTGCATTATCGCAACGCATTGCGAAGATGAGCCGACTGTAAAGGCCCGTATGGCTTATTTCAAGGAGAAGTACGGCGATGACGTGCCTTACGACATCCACGCGTTGATCCGGAATGAAGAAGCTTGCCTCAAATCATCCACTTTTGCGAGCTCGCTTGCGCACAAGCATGGGACGCGCCTGCATATTCTGCATATTTCTACCGGTGACGAGGTTCATTTGTTCGAACCGGGAATCCGTAGCAATGGTAAAATTCTGCTCGCGAACGGGCAGCCGAAACTCGTAACAGCCGAAGCATGCGTGCATCATTTGTGGTTCGATGCGGAAGATTACCGGAGGCTGGGTAACGAAATCAAATGTAACCCCGCGATTAAAGCGCCACATCACAAGGAAGCGATCCTGCAAGCCGTGCTCGACAACCGCATTGATGTGATCGCAACCGACCACGCTCCGCATACTATCGAGGAAAAAGCGCAGCATTACTGGCAGGCACCATCAGGTTTGCCATTGGTGCAGCATACGCTGAATGTGATGCTGGAACTGAGCAAAGCGGGCAAGATCTCGATCGATCGTGTGGCTGAAAAAATGAGCCACGCAGTGGCCGACCTTTTCGATATCAAAGATCGTGGCTATATCCGCGAAGGTTACTGGGCGGATCTGATCCTGGTGGATCCGAACGCGACCACGGAGGTTAACCCTTCCAACATTTACTCCAAATGCGGCTGGTCGCCGTTCAATGGCACGGAATTCCGGTCACGGATTACCCACACGTTTGTGTCGGGGCACCTGGTTTATGAAAACGGGAAATTTGATGAAACGGTGAAAGGTAAGCGGTTAACTTTTAGCCGCTAAGTAATCGTAGTAGTTTTTGATTACGTTGAGGTCTGCTTCGGTCCAGTCGAGGGTAGGGAGGTCGTCGGGATCCAGCCAGAGGACTTGTTCGTGCTCGGTAAGGACAAAATCGGTCGTATCCACTTTGCAAACGAACGGTACCAGCACGATCTCGCGCCAGCCCTGGTCTTTGGAAGTTTCGGGGAGTTTATCGACGATTTCAACGGTTACATTAAGCTCCTCCATGATCTCACGGAGCAACGCCTGTTCATCGGTTTCGCCTTTTTCGAGCTTTCCGCCGGGAAATTCCCATTGGAGGGGGAAGGACAAGGCTGCGCTTCGCTGCCCGGCAAGTACTTTTCCATTATGTTCTATCACAGCACAGGGCACTCTCACTACCAACTTTTCGGAAACCAGTACTTCGATCATAGGAGGCGGTTACGCTAATTTACCGCAAAATTACAATTTTCGGGTTTATGTTGTATGTGAATGGTAAAACTTCTTAAAAAGTTAATGCTCAGAACAATTCGCCTGAGCGATGGCGCGGTAAAATACCCAGGTGCTTGAATGCTTTTTCTGTCACTTCGCGGCCGCGCGAGGTGCGTTTGATATAGCCTTCCTGAATCAGGAACGGCTCGTACACTTCCTCGATAGTGTCGGCCTCTTCGCCGCAGGCAGTGGCAATGGTGGATAAGCCTACCGGCCCGCCCTTGAACTTTTGGATAATCGTGCTCAGAATGCGGTTATCCATTTCGTCCAGCCCGTTCTGATCCACATCCAATGCTTGCAAAGCCATTTCGGCGATGGCTACGGTAATGCGACCATTACCCTTTACCTGCGCGAAATCGCGGGTTCTGCGCAGCAGGTTATTGGCAATACGCGGAGTACCACGGCTGCGCCGGGCAATTTCATAGGCAGCATCCTCTTCCAGTGGCGTTCCCAGAATGGAGGCCGAACGTTTCAGAATCGACGACAGCAGCTGCGCATCATAATATTCCAGCCTCGCATTGATCCCGAATCTCGCGCGTAAGGGGGATGTGAGCATGCCCGCGCGCGTAGTGGCGCCTATGAGCGTGAAGGGGTTCAGGCCGATTTGAATGCTGCGGGCATTCGGGCCGCTATCGAGCATGATGTCGATTTTATAATCCTCCATCGCTGAATACAGGTATTCCTCTACAATGGGGTTCAGACGGTGGATCTCGTCGATGAAAAGGACGTCGTGTTCCTGCAAATTGGTCAGCAGGCCAGCCAGATCGCTGGGTTTATCGAGTACCGGGCCCGAAGTGATCTTAATTCCCGAACCTAGCTCATTTGCGATGATATTTGATAGGGTTGTTTTCCCTAACCCCGGAGGGCCGTGCAGCAACACGTGGTCGAGCGCATCGCCACGCTGGCGGGCGGCCTGCACGAATATTCTCAGGTTTTCAAGAATCTTGTCCTGCCCGGTAAAGTCCTCGAAAGACAACGGTCGCAATGCGCGTTCGATGTCTTTATCGGTATTTGAAAGGTTTTCTTTATCTCCGGACAGATAATCCTGGCGCATAGTCGGTTGAACAGATAGTGAAAACCAGCCGTCGGTTTTAGCGGCGGCTGGTTTGATATTATTTAACCAAAAATAACTGATTTAATCTGCAAATGGAAAGGCTAACGGATCACCATTACCGATCCGCGCTTCATAATCGGGTTGCGTTCCGGATAGTAAAGTGCCTCGTAGGAAATGACGTATGGGTAGCTTCCGGGCTGCACTTTCAGGCCTTTGTAAGTCCCGTCCCAGCGTGCCTCTATGTCGGTAGTAGCGAAAATAACTTCGCCCCAGCGATTGTAAATACGCATTGAGAAATTAGTATAATATGCCCCGAACACCTGCAATATCTCATTGTGACCTTCTCCGTCGGGTGTGAAAGCGTCCGGGATGAAGAATCGGGGCTCGCATTTGTCGACAACTTCTGTGGTTTGCTCTACGGAACAACCCTCTTTGTTGGTTGCCCGCACGGTGTATTTTCCTTCCTGGTTGACGGTAATGGTTTTCGTCGTGTCGCCGGAATGCGGCCAGAGGTACTCGTAGGGGCCTTGCCCGTTGGCATCAAGTATGACAGACTGGCCATCCGGAATGCAGATGTAATTCTCGGGAGCTAATCCCAGAATAGGGGATGGGCGCTCGCCAATCTGAACAGTGTCTGAATTGTAGCAATCGTTTCTGTCCTTCACCGTAACAGTGTATGACCCTGGTTGTCGGACAGTGATTTCGCGGGTTGTTTCTCCTGTGCTCCAATTGAATTCGATCCATCTTGTACTCTCTACGCCCAGCACAAGTGAACTGTCGCGACAGAGTGTGGTATCCGGGCCGATTGAAACGGCTGGTGGCTTGCGTAATGTGATTTCGATCGTATCGGCTGCGTAGCAATCGCCTTGCGGGCCGTTGAATGCGATAGCGATGTATCGGCCGGTTGATGTGGCATTGTATGTGCGGGTACGACCGACGACGCGGCCGCGGTAGACCCATCTGTAAACTTCCGCATCGACCTTCATATCCAACGGCACATAGGCGCCACAAGTGTCTTTGTCCTTGCCAAGGTCAATGTTTGAAGGCGTTTCGTAGATGGTAACCTCCTGCACGATCGTGGTGTCGGTACATTTGTTTGTAGCGCGCATGGCCACCATGTAAGTGCCAGGTTTGGTATATGTGTATGTGGCTGTTTGCGTTTTGGAAGGAGTTGAGAACTGGCCGTTCCCTAGGAAATCCCAGGAATAAGTATCTTCTATCGGGTCACACATTGGGCTGGCCTGGAACTGCGTGGGTTCATTCGTACAGAACCCGTTGGCTTCAAATCCCGGCCCTTGTGATTCCTGCGTGAAATCCTGCACCATGTTCGGCAATCCTAACTGGCTTTTTTTACCTCCCAGATTTGCTCCGTCACGCTCATAGTCGACGCCCGTCAATGAATTCCCCTCCGGCTCACCGATCGTCGCCAGGTATTCATTCCCCTGAATCGCCATGTAAATGCGCCCGTCGGGCCCGAACTGCAATGCTCCGAACTTCTGCGTGGCGGAACTGTCGATGGTGATAGCCGTTTCGGTGACGAGACTGTCAGGCAATGTAAGATCGTATTGTTTCAAATAGGATTTCGTGCCATTGTCGCCCTGGAAAGAAACGTACATTTTTTCCCCTGTCGGCGAAAACTCTATACCATATGCAATGGGCGGTGCAGGGCCGAGGTCCATGGTTTTCTTGTAGGTCAATGTGCCTGTCGAATCATTGAAACTGAACAGCTCCACGTAATTCCGTGCAGGTCCCGGAATCACCACGGCCAGCTGGCGTTCACCGGTGGTGCTGTCAGGTGAAGAAAATTTCATATAACCCTCGGCTTTGTTGGTACTGTCGTGCGCCATGCCCAACTCGGGAGCCGCCACTTCTACGAGGCCGCCTGTGGTAGCATGGAAAATGCGGAACTTGTTGGTACCGTAATCATGCGAAACGACCCAATAGGTACTGTCGCGGTCGTTGCGGACGGCGGCAATGCGCTCGGTAGTGGGGGTTTGAAGGGTTGTATTCTGTTCGATAATCTGGCCCAGGCCGTTATTGCGGCGCATATCCACCACACTCACGGTAAGCAGCTTTTCACCATTAATATCCGAAGTCGTAAATACATTATAGAGGTACTCGCAGCCCCTGCAAGTCGGCTGGGGCACAATGAGCACCGATTGCGTCGAATTGGGACTTCCCTTCATGGGCGCGCACGCCCCGAACGTACACGTCATTTCATCCCCGTTCTTGTTCCATACCTTAATACCATCGGAATAGAAGAGCAGTTGTCCTTTCGAATTGGCAATGGACGAGGTGCCCTCAGGGGTGTTGAGCTTGCCATCGGTTAATGGTGAGGGAGGTGTATTGGAAAAATCGAGGCCCGCATTGCCCCCGAAATACCATTTGGAGCCTTCCTGTGCCTGGGGCTCCATACAAATTTTGACGTTGATCCGGTTTTGGATTTTGCAGCCATTGACGATCACTTCTACGGAATAACACCCTGAACTGTCGACCCTTAAAGTCTGTGTCGTGTCGCCTTTGGGATACCAGATATAGCTCGCACCCTCCGGCGCACCGTTGGGATAGGGATCGAGCGTGATCGTATCACCCTTACAAATGGTTGTATCTATTCTCCATTGCTGGAATTCAGGGGGAAGCTCGCCGATTTTGACTGTTTGGGGTACTGTTTCCTGGGTACCGTTTTGCAAAGTACGAACAAGCGTAACGGTGTACGTACCAGGAGCCGCATAGGAATGCTGAGGATTGCGGCGGGTGTCCGTGGCACCGTCGCCGAAACTCCACCGCCACGCTTTCGCAACAGTGACGGTATCACGAAACGAAGTCGAATCCGCTTCGCAATCGGGGTTCTGCATACACTGTCCTTTTACCACAAAGGGCGACTGCGCCATGGCACTTCCGCCAAGGAGGAGCATAAGCAGGCAGAGAACATAAAAAAATCGGTGGTATCTATTATAAAATCGCCCCATGTTTCGTTACTTGTTCAAACACCCCTACCGTCTCAAAGAATATTCAAGTTACCCGACATTACTAACGAAAATAAAATGTTAAAATTTTGTGCGGTAATGTCGTAAAAACCACTCTAATTTGAATATTAATACGCAATTTGAGGATAATTTGTGAAATTAATCAGGTAATTTTTTTGAGTCCAAAAAGGGGCCGTTTTTTGGAAGCGGCAAGCCAACACATCTATGATCAAGCGTCTACTTCCTCTTTTCATACTGACACTGCTTTGCCTGAAAGGTTGGAGCCAGGATCCGCAATTTTCGCAGTTCTATGCAAACCCGTTGTACTTAAATCCGGCGCTGGCCGGAGGGGCGCTGGCGCCACGTGCAACCATCAATTACCGTAACCAATGGCCTTCACTGTCGGCCAACTTCGTAACTACTTCGATCGGCGCCGATGTCTTCCTGCCTAATTTTAACAGCGGTCTGGGCGTACTGGTAACGATGGACAGCCAGGGGCTCGGAAACCTCAAATCAACCGAGGCGGCGCTGCAATATTCCTATCAGATCCAATTCAATGAACTGACTTCGCTGCGCCTGGGTATCCAGGGCGGCTTCGCGTCGCGCACGCTCGATTACTTCGGATTGACGTTTGGTGATCAATATAATAACGGCGGGCTCACCGGCCAGCCTTCGGAAGATCCGTTCGCAAAAGGAGGCCCTAATGTATTCTACGCCGATTTTGGTGCAGGAGCAATGCTCTATTCCGACTGGTATTGGGCCGGGATTTCGGCGCATCACCTGAACCGTCCTAACCAGGCATTTTCGGAACTTACAGAGGCACGCCTTCCTGTGAAAGCCAGCTTGCAGGCAGGGTTGCGCATTCCATTTGCCGGTTACACATTTCTGGGGGATGAAATCGATAAGGAGAAGACAATTTCTCCCGCGATCATGTATAAAAAGCAGGGCAAATACGACCAGTTCGATGCCGGTATGTACGTAACCATCGAGCCTTTGGTAATCGGCGCATGGTATCGTGGAATTCCGTTCAAGAAATACGAACAGAATATCAATAATCATGAATCACTGATATTCCTGGCAGGTTATCGCCAGGATAAATTCTCGATCGGTTACAGCTACGACCTGACCATTTCTACATTAGGCGCGGGTAGCGGCGGTGCGCATGAGATTTCGCTTTCTTACGTTTTCGCCCCATTGGAATCGAAACCGAAGCGTCCGAAAACCCGCAAGCGGCAGCTTTCCTGCCCGAAATTCTGATGCGCTTCGAAAAAAATTAGTGAGGATTGAAATAGGGTAAACTTCGCGGGCGGAAGTCTTTTTTGGTGGTTATTCACTATTAAAAAAGGCATTTTGTATATGTCCACTTACCGAAACTTCCATTCCCTTTTCACTCTTTTACTGCTCGTGGTTGCATTGAGCGCAGTAGCCGCGCCTCCCAAACGCGAATTTTACGAGATCAAAATCTATCATCTTAAAAATGCTGATCAGGAAGCTCGTGTAGAAGCTTTCCTGAAAGACGCATATGTGCCCGCAGCGCACCGCGCCGGGATCAAAAATGTGGGGGTTTTCAAGCCTGTTGCAACCGATACCATGGCCGGAAAGCTCATTTACGTTTTAACTCCCATTAAATCCCTTGACCAACTGCTGACTTTACCAAAAACCTTGGATAAAGACGCGGCCTATGCCTCGGCAGGCAAGGATTATATCGAAGCGAACTACAAAAACCCGCCTTACGCGCGTTTCGAGTCGATTGTGCTGCAAGCGTTCACGGACGCGCCCGTACACATGAAGCCAAACCTGAGCGGCCCGAAAAGTGAAAGGGTGTATGAACTGCGTAGCTATGAAGGCCATACGGAGAAAATCTACCAGAATAAGGTGAAGATGTTCAATGCGGGCGGGGAAGTTCCATTATTCAAGCGCTTGGGCTTTAATGCGGTATTCTATGGCGAAGTGATCGTTGGAAGCCACATGCCCAACCTCATGTACATGACCACTTTCGAGAACAAGGCATCGCGTGATGCACACTGGAAATCGTTCACCGAAGATGCGGAATGGAATAAGCTGAAAGTAAATCCGGAGTATCAGAACAACGTTTCAAAAAACACCAGCTTCTTCTTGTATCCCACCGAATATTCGGATATATAGCATCCGAAACGGTTCCAATCATTTTAAATGATGAATTACGGCAGGTACCGTTTCGGGCAGGCTGGTTCATCATTTTTTTGTTTAAAAACCCAACATTATGAAAGCCGCTATTTTAAAGAACCTTCATGAGCCATTGGTGATTGAGGAAGTGCAAAAGCCCAATCCCGGCCCGGGGGAGGCGCTTATTGAAATAAAAGCCGCGTCGCTCAACCACCGCGATGTTTGGATACAAAAAGGACTTTATCCGCGCATTACGACCCCTATCATTCCTGGTTCCGACGGCGCGGGCGTTGTGACTGAAGTAGGTGACGGAGTGGCCAAAAGCTGGATCGGAAAAGAGGTGATCATCAACCCATCCCAAAACTGGGGCGAAAACCCTGACTTTTACGGCGAGGACCACAAAATACTCGGTCTTCCCGACAATGGTACATTTGCGGAATACGTAAAAACCGAGGCGAAATACCTGGCCGAAAAGCCTGCGCATTTGTCATTTGAAGAAGCGGCCGCCTTACCCATGGGCGGGCTTACCGCGTGGCGCTCGCTGATGACGCGCTGCCGGTTCAAGGAAGGAGATCGTGTGCTCGTAACGGGTGCGGGCGGAGGCGTGGCGCTTTTTGCGATCCAGATCGCCATTGCTGCCGGTGCGGAAGTGTGGGTAACGTCCGGCTCCGACCAGAAAATTCAAAAAGCGATCGAAATGGGTGCCAAAGGCGGGATTAACTATAAAAACCCTACCTGGTTCCGGGATTTGCTCGTGAAAGCACGCGGACCCAAGACGGGTTATTTCAATGTCATTATCGATAGCGCCGGCGGTCCGGGTTTTGCGAAACTGATCGATATCGCCGCTCCTGGTGCCCGCATTTGCTTCTACGGAGGAGGCACCGGTAACATTACCGATATTGTCCCGGCGAAAGTGTTTTTCAAACAGCTCAATATTTACGGCAGCACTATGGGTACCGAGCAGGAATTTGCCGATATGGTGCAGTTTGTAGCTGAAAAGCATATTGTGCCGATCATCGACAAGGTGTTGCCGCTCGAAGAAGCCGAGCAGGGGCTTCGTTACATGGATTCGGGGCAGCAGTTCGGCAAGATCGTGCTTTCGGTATAATCCTATTTTTTCACTGCTTCGATGGCCGCGCGGACGCTTCCGTGTTCGTCGAGCAGCGATTGCGCTTCATCAGGCGAGATATTCAGTTCATCAATGATCATACGCAACGCCCTGTTGACCAGTTTTTCATTGGTGAGCTGCATGTCCACCATTTTGTTCCCTTTCACTTTGCCGAGCCGGATCATGACTGAGGTTGAGATCATGTTCAGCGCCAGTTTTTGAGCAGTACCGGATTTCATTCTGGTACTTCCGGTCAAGAACTCGGGGCCAACTACGATTTCCACCGGGTATTCACAGGCTTTGGCCACTGCAGAGCCGTCGTTGCAAACCACGCAGCCTGTCAGCAAACCTGCATTGCGGGCTTCATTCAAACCACCGATCACGTAGGGCGTGCGACCGGAGGCTGCTATACCTATTAATGTATCATTTGCATCGGGTGCGTAGGCGGCGAGGTCTTTCCACGCCTGAGTCCAGTCGTCCTCCGCATTTTCCACGGCTTTGCGAATGGCTGTGTCACCACCGGCGATGATCCCTACCACCAGATCGAACGGCACACCGAACGTCGGCGGGCATTCCGATGCATCCACAACGCCCAGTCGTCCGCTGGTCCCGGCACCGATGTAGAATAGCCGGCCGCCTTTTTGCATTCTGGGAACGATCTGTTCTACCAATGCTTCGATCTGCGGGATCGATTTCTGCACAGCATGAGGCACGGTCTGATCCTCATTATTAATGGAGGTCAGAATGTCGTGGACACTCATTTTTTCGAGATCATTATAGTTCGAAGACGATTCGGTTGTAATCATTGCGGTTCATGGTTTTTGAATTCAAAATTAAATGTTTTCCGATAACGACGTTGCACCGGGAGGAAATTTGGTATTTATCATAGATTAATAACAAAAAAACCTCTGAATGTTTGGAAAATAAAAAGATAGGCTACTAATTTGTAACACCAAGTCAAAAGCAGCGAAATTTCGCTAGACTTAAAAGTTCCGCTAAAAATGAAATTGACTCTTATCGTCCCGGTCCTAATTATCGTCACGCCGCAAGCGTGAGTGGGATGATAGCACATAACTGGCACCTCACTCACCTAACCGAGTGGGGTGTTTTTATTTTAAATACAATCATTCACCAATGGCGACAGAATTAAACAGATTTTCGAAGACCCTTACCCAGGAAGTAACCAATCCGGCCGCACAGGCGATGCTTTATGGAATTGGTTTGAAAGAAGAAGACTTTGTTAAACCCCAGATCGGGATTGCCAGCACAGGTTATGAAGGTAATCCATGCAATATGCACCTGAACGGCTTGTCGGTGTATGTAAAACAAGGTGTTACTGCGAACGACATGGTGGGCCTGATTTTCAACACGATCGGCGTTTCGGATGGTATGACCAACGGAAACGACGGTATGCGTTACTCGCTCCCAAGCCGTGACATTATCGCAGATTCGATCGAAACCGTGGTAGCTGCACAATGGTACGATGGTGTGATCGCGGTGGTGGGTTGTGATAAAAACATGCCCGGCGCTATTATGGCGATGGCGCGCCTTGATCGCCCGGCGATTATGGTGTACGGCGGAACGATCCGTTCCGGACATTATAAAGGACAGAAACTCGACATCGTTTCGGCATTCGAAGCATTGGGTAAGAAGTTCGCCAACAACATTTCTGACGAAGATTATAAAGGAGTAATTCAAAACTCGATCCCTGGCCAGGGCGCTTGCGGCGGTATGTACACTGCCAATACCATGGCTTCTTCAATCGAGGCGATGGGATTGAGTTTGCCGTTCAGCAGCTCTTACCCGGCTACGCACGAGGGCAAACAGGAAGAATGCAAGAAAATCGGTGCTGCGATGAAGAAATTGCTGGAACTGAACATTACTCCGAAAGATATTATTACCAAAAAGTCGCTCGAAAATGCATTGACGGTGGTAATGGCGCTGGGTGGTTCTACCAACGCGGCATTGCACTACCTCGCGATCGCCCGCGCAGCGGGTATTCCGTTGACATTGGATGATATTCAAGCGATTTCGGACCGCACGCCGTTTATCGCGGATTTGAAGCCCAGCGGTAAATACTTCATGGAGGATATCCTGGAAATCGGTGGTGTACCTGCTGTTACCAAATATTTGTATTCGGTAGGACTGATCCACGGCGATTGTATGACCGTAACCGGTAAAACAGTCGCTGAAAACCTTGCCGAGGCGCCTGACTTGAATTTTGAAACACAAAAAATGGTGTTCCCGATTGAAACACCGATCAAACAGACAGGTCACATTCAGGTACTTTACGGTAACCTTGCGCCTGAAGGAGCGGTTGCAAAAATTACCGGTAAGGAAGGCCTGACATTCGACGGCGAAGCGAAAGTGTGCGAGCACGAAACGGAGATCATCGAAATGTTGGCCAAAGGCGAAATTAAAGCCGGACACGTGGTGGTAATCCGCAATGCAGGACCGAAAGGTGGTCCGGGTATGTCGGAAATGCTGAAACCTACTTCTGCCGTAATGGGAGCAGGATTGGGCGATAAGATCGCATTGATCACCGACGGTCGTTTTTCTGGCGGTACGCACGGTTTCGTGGTAGGCCACATTACCCCGGAAGCTTTCGACGGCGGCCCGATTGCATTGGTTAAAGACGGCGACCGTATTTCTATCGATGCCAACACCCGCGTACTGACCCTGCACATTTCCGACGAGGAAATGGCGACCCGTAAAGCTGCCTGGGTACAACCCGCGCCACGCTTTACAAAAGGTATGCTGGGAAGATATATCAGAACCGTGAAGTCGGCCAGCGAAGGTTGCGTGACCGACGAAGCGTAAAAACAAAGCATTATGTCGGAAGGGAAATTCAAATTGGATAGAACGGCCTTCCATGCCGGGACGCATTCGGAGACTGAAAATTACTATGCGAAAAATCAGCCGAAAACTTTGAAAGAAAGATTGGAGGCAGCGCATTACCTGAACAGTGTTGCATTTCAATTCGATTTGCAAAATCCGCCCAGAATGGATAGGAGTGTCTTTTCAATGCGAAAACACCAGGCATAATGGGAAACATTTTCAATGATGATTTTCAGGATTTTTTGAAATCATTTAATGAATGTGAAGTTGAATATATCCTGGTCGGCGGCTATTCTGTGATACTGCATGGCTACTCGCGGACAACCGGCGACATGGATATCTGGGTTAGGAAGACAAGTGAGAATTATCAGCGGATCGCGAAAGCATTTGAACAGTTTGGAATGCCGCTATTTGATATGACGGAAACGAACTTCCTGCATAACCCGCAATTTGATGTTTTCACATTTGGCCGGGCTCCGGTATCGATCGATTTGATAACGAAGTTGAAAGGATTGGAATTCGACGATGCTTACGTGAATGCAGCCGATCATCTAGTGGAAGGGTTGAAAATCAGATTAATACATTACAAAGATCTGATCACAGCTAAGAAGGCGGCGGGAAGGCCGAGAGATATTAATGACATTGAAAATCTTGAAAATTCATCCGACTAAATAAAATAGAGGTCATGGGATTTAATGAAAATCAAACTGCAACAATTCAGGGCTCGGAACCGGTGGTTTCGGTGGCCAAGCCGGAGCTGATCAATGGCTCGCATGCGGTGATCCAGTCGCTGATTGCGGAAGGGGTGAAAACCATTTTCGGCTATCCGGGCGGCGCGATTATGCCGGTGTACGATGCGATCTATGACTATCAGGATCAGATCAACCACATTCTCGTGCGCCATGAGCAGGGCGCAGCACACGCGGCGGAGGGGTTTGCGCGCATTACGGGTGAGGTAGGGGTTTGCCTTGTTACCTCTGGGCCGGGTGCTACCAACCTGGTGACGGGTATTGCCGACGCGATCATCGACTCTACTCCGATGGTCTGCATTATCGGTCAGGTGGCTTCGCATTTGCTTGGTACGGATGCATTCCAGGAGACCGACGTGATGGGTATCACCATTCCTATTACCAAATGGAACTACCAGGTCACCAATGCGGATGAGATCCCTGAAATCATTGCAAAAGCTTTTTATATAGCAAAATCAGGCCGTCCAGGGCCGGTTTTGATCGATATTACCAAGGATGCGCAGCAGAAGCTGATGACGAAGCCTTTCGTACATAAAAAGACGGAGACTTTGCTGAGCTACCACCCACGCCTTGCACCGAAAGAAGAGCAACTGGCGGCAGCGGCGAAGCTGATCAACCAGGCGAAACGTCCGTTCCTTTTCGTAGGCCACGGCGTGCAGATTGCCGGTGCGGAACAGGAATTGATCCGTTTCATTGAAAAAACAGATATTCCTGCCGCTTCGACATTGCTGGGACTTTCCTCGATGTCGGTTGACCACCCTAACTATATGGGCTGGCTGGGAATGCACGGTAACTACGGTACTAACGTGCTCACTAACCAATGCGACCTCATTATCGCTGTCGGAATGCGTTTCGACGACCGGGTAACCGGCGATTTGAGCCGCTATGCGAAACAGGCGAAGGTGGTTCACATTGAGATCGACCCAGCTGAGATCGACAAGATCGTGAAAGCGGATGCGCCAGTGGTGGGTGATGCTAAAATCGCGCTCGAACAGCTGCTTCCATTGGTGAATGCGAACAATCATGCAGCCTGGATCGCGGAATTCAAGAAGTATGACGCGATCGAAGACGAGAAAATCACCCAGCCGGAATTGGCTCCTACTACGGAGAAAATCAAAATGGCGGAAGTGATCCGTACACTTTCGGATAAAACCAAAGGCGAGGCGGTGATCGTGGCGGACGTTGGTCAGCACCAGATGATGGCAGCACGCTATTATCAGTTCAAAAAACCGAGCTCGTACATTACTTCGGGTGGTTTGGGAACAATGGGTTATGCATTGCCGGCGTCATTCGGAGCGAAAGTAGGTGCGCCGGATCGTGAAGTGGTTGCGATTATTGGTGACGGTTGCTTCCAGATGACCATTCAAGAGCTCGGTACTATCGCGCAAAGCGGTCTGCCGGTTAAGATTATCATCCTGAACAACAACTTCCTCGGCATGGTACGCCAGTGGCAACAGCTTTTCCACCAGAAACGCTACTCGTTCGTGGAGCTGCAAAACCCTGATTTTATCACCATTGCAAAAGGTTTCGGCATCGACGGCCACACTTGCGCGAAACGTGAGGATTTGCACGCGTCGCTCGATACAATGCTGGCTTCCGATAAGCCTTACCTGCTGGAAGTATTGGTAGAGAAAGAAGAAAACGTGTTCCCGATGGTGCCAACGGGTGCCTGCGTAGCTGATATCCGTTTGGAATAATATAAAAGAGGAAGAAATTATGACATCATACACCATTTGTGTTTTTACTGAGAATTCAATCGGTATTCTCAACAAGATCACGACGATATTCACCCGGCGACGGATCAATATCGAGAGCTTAACCGTTTCGGAAACCGAGCGTAAGGGTATTTCCCGCTTTACGATCGTCATTCGTAGCGAGTCGCGGGACGCGGTGGAGAAACTGGTCCGCCAGATTCGCAAGATCATCGAAGTACTCGCCGTTTTCGGGTATCTCAATGAAGATATCGCGTACAATGAAATCGCATTGTTCAAGGTTTCGACGCCGATCGGTGCCAAACCGCTCGATATCGAGACGATCAACAAGACTTACAAAGCCTGGGTCGTTTACTGGCACCTTACCTACGTGATCATCCAGAAAACGGGAACAGAGGAGGAGATCTTTGAATTTTTCGACTATATCAAGCCCCACGAGATCCTCGAATTCGTTCGTTCGGGCCGTGTAGCGGTAAGCAAATCGCCTCAGACACTGGTAGATTATCTGCCGGAAGCTGAGTGGGAGTATTACCAATAGTCGGACAACTTTAGTAGTATTGCTTTTTAATTCGTAGTAAATCAATAATCCAATCAATAATCAATGGCAAAATTAAATTTCGGCGGGGTCGAAGAAGAAGTAGTAACCCGTGAAGAATTTCCACTCGAAAAAGCACGTGAAGTACTTTCTAACGAAACCATCGCTGTAATTGGTTACGGCGTACAAGGCCCAGGCCAAAGCTTGAACATGCGCGACAACGGATTCAATGTAATCGTTGGTCAGCGTAAAGGTGGTAAGTCTTGGGACAAAGCCGTTGCTGACGGATGGGTACCAGGCGAAACCCTTTTCGATATTGAAGAGGCGCTTGCAAAAGGAACTATCATTTGCTACTTGCTTTCTGACGCTGCTCAGATCGAACTTTGGCCGACTGTTAAAAAACACCTTACTGCCGGAAAATCACTGTATTTCTCACACGGTTTCGGTGTAACTTATAAAGATCAGACTGGCATCGTTCCTCCTGCTGACGTGGATGTGTACCTGGTTGCTCCAAAAGGATCAGGAACTTCACTTCGCCGCTTGTTCGTAGAAGGAAAAGGCTTGAACTCTTCCTTCGCGGTATTCCAGGATGCTACTGGCAAAGCGCGTGAAAAATGTATCGCAATGGGTATCGGTGTAGGTTCAGGTTACCTGTTCGAAACTGATTTCTACCGTGAAGTAACGTCCGACCTTACTGGCGAGCGTGGTACTTTGATGGGTGCTATCCAGGGTATTTTCGCTGCACAATACGAAGTGTTGCGTTCGAATGGCCACACGCCGTCAGAAGCATTCAACGAAACTGTTGAAGAGCTGACCCAATCGTTGATGCCATTGGTTGCTGAAAACGGTATGGACTGGATGTACGCTAACTGCTCTACTACCGCACAGCGCGGCGCTTTGGACTGGTGGAAGCCTTTCCGTGACGCTACCAAGCCTGTTTTCGAGCAACTTTACAACTCTGTAAAATCAGGCGAGCAAGCTACAATCTCCATTACCCGCAACTCACAGCCTGACTACCGCGTGAAGCTGGAAGCTGAATTGGCTGAATTGCGCGAATCAGAAATGTGGCAAGCAGGTTCTACTGTTCGTGGTCTGCGTCCAGAAAGAAACTAAGTTTCTAAAATTTAGGCGAAGCCAGGGCCTTAAGGCCCAAATTGGCAAAGCCGAAATCCTTTACCCCGGACTTAAGTCCGGGGTAATAGATTAAAAAAGATAAAGAAAATGGAGCTTTGCTTTTTGCAAAGCTCTTTTGTTTCAGAATCATTTATGAGCACTTCACATTCCGTTCCGACTCTCGATAACATATTCCTCGCTGCCGAACGTCTGCGCGGGGTGATTAACCACACACCAATATTTTTTAATGCACATCTTTCGGAACAGTACGGGGCTAATATTTATCTCAAAAGAGAAGACCTCCAAACCGTTCGCTCCTATAAAATCCGCGGAGCCTATAACAAAATGGCGAGCCTCACGCGCGAAGCCCTCGCGGGCGGGGTCGTGTGTGCGAGCGCGGGTAATCACGCGCAAGGCGTAGCGTACGCGTGCCGCAAAATGCAGGTGAAAGGCGCTATTTTCATGCCCACCACCACGCCGGCGCAGAAAGTGAAGCAAGTAAGGCTGTTTGGTCAGGAATGGATTGAAATCCATTTGGTAGGCGATACTTACGATGACGCTTACCACGCTTCCATGGCCTACCGCGACAGTACCAATGCCGTTTTCGTGCATCCATTTGATGATTTGCAGGTGATTGAAGGGCAGGGAACGGTAGGGCTGGAAATCTTCAAAGATGCTGATTTTAAGATCGACTATCTGCTGATGGCCATCGGCGGAGGCGGCCTGGCATCCGGCATTTCCACCGTTTTCAAGCAACTTTCTCCCAAAACGCAGCTCATAGGCGTGGAACCGGAAGGCTCGCCGACGATGCACAAGTCCATTCAGGAAGGGCATGTGGTGACGCTCGATAATATCGACAAGTTTGTGGACGGTGCCGCTGTGAAGCGAGCCGGCGACATTACATTTGAGATTTGCAGCAAGAGTTTGAATCAAATCCTGCTGGTACCGGAAGGAAAGGTATGCTCGTCGATCCTGCAACTTTATAATGAAGAGGCGATTGTAGCCGAGCCGGCAGGTGCATTGACCGTCGCTGCATTAGATTTGATTAAAGAAGATATTAAAGGTAAAAATGTGGTCGTGTTGATCAGCGGCGGCAATAATGACATTACACGCACCGAGGAAATCAAGGAACGCTCGTTACTTTATGAGGGCTTGAAGCATTATTTCATCATCCGCTTCCCCCAACGCTCGGGTGCATTCCGCGAGTTTTTGAATGTCCTTGGCCCGAACGACGACATTGCGCGTTTTGAATACGTGAAAAAGACCAACCGCGAACAGGGACCTGCATTGGTGGGTATTGAATTGAAAAGCCGCGAAGACTTTGCCCCGTTGATCGAGCGAATGGATGCGAACCGCGTGGTTTACGAGTATCTGAATGACCAGCCGGATTTGTTTCAATTTATGGTGTAAAAATTGGGGGTGTTTTCTATGAGCTCAGGTTTACGGCGAAGATCGCATTGCGTGCTTCTCAGCGCGCTGGTTATTTTGATGGGCGTTTCTCGCAGTTTTGGGCAGGGAAAGATGCTGGATAGCTATATAGTTTCGCCGAAAGGCGACACGGTCAGGGGTTTTATTCGTTACGACGGCTGGGGCAGTAGTCCGATGACCATCGATTTCGCGAAGGAGAAGGATGGTGAAATCGAAAAAGTAGGCCCGGACATGGTAGCGAAGTTCTATCTTGTGCCGCTCAACGAGCATTATGTCAGTAAAAGAATTGGTATACTAAATATCGATTTGAGCAAAACCTACGAGTTGGCTCCGTCTCTTGAAACAAAGGACTCGGTAACCGTGTATTTGCGTGAAATAACTTCAGGCCCGAAAGCGAACTTGCTGGAATACCTGGACCTGGCTGAGCAGTCGCATTTCTTTTTGGAAAAGGGCGGGAAGCTGACGGAACTGTTCAATTTTCCTTTTTACAGGCTCACTGCCGGGAAGAAATACCTCATTCAATACGACGAGTATGTCCGTCAATTGCCGGTATTGCTGGGTGACGGTGCCAACAATGGCCCTGTTCGTGGCTATTCTGCCAAAGAGTTGGGACGTTATGTCGACCGGTACAATGGGGTGAATACTTCGGGCAAGAACAACAAAGGTGCCGCTGCCGAGTCGGAAATGGAAATTGATGTCTTCGTCATGGGAGGGATGGAAGGCTGGGAGGAAACGGAAGTTGGGCTGGATACGCGTCCCACATTCGGCGCCGGTTTGAGGATTAACCTGCCGAGGCGGTTTCACAATCGGTATTTCAAGATTTTGTTTTCGTCGCAAGGAAGTATTTCTGAAACTGAGATTTACGGTTATACTTTTGGGCAGAATATCAAACTAAACACGCTGGAAGTGGGCGCGGGTACTTACATGGGCTCTGGTAATTTTCGCCCTAACCTTGGGTTTGAATATAGTTTCGGACTCAAAGGCTGGCGTAGTGCCATTTTAGGTCCGCACGCGGGCATTTCGTTTCGCCGTCAGCTTAGTTTGGAAGTGTCCCATTTTGCCAATTTCGGGTCGTTATTTTCCGATGTCGGATTTTTTAACCAGCCACGCATCAGTGTCAATTACTATCTCAACCTGAACAAATTTTTCAAAAGCCGGAAGTAACCATCCGCTCTGACAATGCTCCGTGTACCATCCGACATCAGCTCCCAGGAATTCGAGTCCCTGAAAATTCAGGACATGACCTTCGTGGCCTATCGGAATGAGGTGTATCCTTCCAAATACGATGTGTTTTTCGAGGAGCATGCAGTGATTGTGGTGCTGGAAGGTGAAAAGAAATTTACGAGCCCGACGCAGGAGGTGCATGTCGAAAAAGGCGATATTCTGTTCATTCAGAGGGGTTTTTATCTAATGTCGGAGTCCATTCATGAGGCTTATAAAAGTCTGGTTTTCTTTTTTGATGAAAAGCTGCTAAAAGAATTCGTAGGCCTGCACCCGGAGCTTTTTGATGCACAAAAAGACGCAGAAACCGTCGAATACCCGATTTTGCTTTTGAAGTCGGATGATAACTTCGAGAAGTTTATCCAGTCGGTATTCCCCTACTTCCGCTCGCGGACGGAGTTGAAGAATCACTTCCTGAGGTTGAAATTTCAGGAGCTGCTGCTGCATTTAATGGAGTTGGATAATTCAAACCAGTTGCGGGGTATTTTGTACAGCCTCTACAAAGGCGAAAAAGTTGATCTTTCGTTTTTGATGAATAGCTATTACTTAAAGCCCCTCACATTGAATGAACTGGCTCGCTTGTCAGGCCGCAGTCTTTCCGCATTCAAACGGGATTTTCAGGATGAATTCAAGACCTCACCCGCATTGTGGCTGAAAAACAAGCGGTTAGACTACGCCGATTTCTTGTTGAGGAATAGTACGAAGAACGTGTCGGAGATCAGTACGGAGATAGGGTACGAGAGTGTCTCGCATTTTATCAAGACTTACAAGGAGAAGTACGGGACGACGCCTAAGCGGCAGGGGTGACCAAGCTATGCTTATGGAAGTAAATGATTATATTTGTTTACACTAATATTTGAATCGGCAAATGGAAGCAATACACGTTTATCCGTCCAAAGATCAGGAAAAGGCGGTAATCGCTTTTCTAAAAGCAATGAAAGTTCCATTTGACAGAGATGAAGAACTGCCCGAACACGTAATGAAAGGGATTCAGGCCGGGAGGAAGGAGATACAGGCCGGTCGTTACATGACTTTGGACGAATTTAGAAACAGAAAACCGGATAGTGGCTTATGAGGTGATCTTGGCGCCCAGGGCTGTCGAAACATTCGACGCCATTTATGACCAAATTGAATCTAGGTTTGGTAAAAAGGTGGCCAAGCAATTTAACCGCAGGGTAATTCATATCTTAGATACGGTAAGTCTCACTCCTTTTATCTTCAAGGGCACCCGCGAAAATCCACACGTTCGCAAAGGCTGGATTAACAAAAACTGCTCATTTTTCTACGAAGTCGAAGGCGATCAAATACATGTGCTTTTCTTTTGGGAAAATCGACAAGACCCGCTTGTGGAACCTGATTGACGGCAATAGAGATTTCCGCTCAAACGCACTACCCAAACCAAAATCACTATTTTTTGAACCTTTACCGTTATACATATTCGTTTAAATATGCGGTAATTTGTAATGTCGCTTCTCCTCCTGAGAAAGGCGTTGATTATCAGCTCTTTCTTGGAAGCCTGAACGACGAGGCGAAATTCTAATTTTAATCAAAATGAGTAATCAAGCGAGTACCCTTTTCGACAAAGTGTGGGATGCCCACGTTGTCCGTAAAATCGAGGACGGCCCGGATGTGTTCTTCATCGACCGCCACTTTATCCACGAAGTAACAAGCCCTGTTGCATTCCTGGGTCTCGAAACCAGAGGCATTGGTGTGATGTACCCCGAGCGCACGTTCGCAACGGCGGATCACAACACCCCGACCATTAACCAGCACCTTCCCGTGGCTGACCCGCTTTCAGCTAACCAATTGAAAGCCCTCGAAGCGAATGCTGCGAAATACGGTATTTCACATTGGGGATTGGGCCATGCCCGTAATGGTATTGTGCACGTGGTTGGACCAGAAAACGGTATCACGCTTCCAGGTATGACCATCGTTTGCGGTGACTCGCACACTTCTACCCACGGTGCTTTCGGCGCGATCGCGTTCGGTATCGGTACTTCGGAGGTGGAAATGGTGCTTTCTTCACAATGCATTATGCAGCCCAAGCCTAAGAAAATGCGTGTAAACGTGAATGGCCAGCTGGGTAAAGGTGTGACGCCGAAAGACGTGACGCTTTATATCATTTCGAAACTGACAACTGCCGGTGCAACGGGCTACTTCGTTGAATATGCAGGTGATGTTTTCGAAAATATGTCGATGGAAGGTCGTATGACGGTCTGCAATATGAGCATCGAAATGGGTGCCCGTGGCGGTATGATTGCTCCTGACGAAACGACTTTTGCCTACATCAATGGCCGCGAGCAAGCTCCGAAAGGCGAGAAGTGGGACAAAGCATTGGCTTACTGGAAAACGCTGAAAACTGACGAAGGTGCTGTTTTCGACAAAGAATATAACTTCGATGCGGCCGACATCGAGCCGATGATCACTTACGGTACCAACCCCGGAATGGGCCAAGGTATCACCCGCGCGATCCCAACTTCGGATCAGGTGGAAGGTGGCAAAGCTACCTATGATAAGTCGCTGAACTACATGGGTTTCCATGAAAACGAGAATATGCTGGGCAAGAAAATTGATTACGTTTTCATCGGTAGCTGTACCAATGGCCGTATCGAGGACTTCCGTGCATTCGCGTCGATCGTGAAAGGTCGCAAGAAGGCTGATAATGTGACGGCGTGGATCGTTCCAGGCTCGCACATTGTGGAAGCGCAGATTAAGGAAGAAGGTATTCTGGACATTCTGACCGAAGCTGGTTTTGAGCTTCGTCAGCCAGGCTGCTCGGCTTGTCTCGCAATGAACGACGACAAGATTCCTGCCGGCAAATATGCAGTGAGTACCTCTAACCGTAACTTCGAAGGTCGCCAGGGCCCAGGCGCGCGTACGTTGCTCGCGAGCCCGCTCGTAGCCGCAGCCGCAGCCGTGACAGGCGTGGTTACGGATCCGCGGACGTTGCTTTAATGTACTTCGGCAGTCGGCTTTCGGCAGTCGGACTTTTAATCTCACACACTATCATGAGGGATTTTAGGAAGTATGGGGTTTGGGAACAAAGCCATAAGCTTGTTCTTGAGCTTTACAGATTGACTAAGGACTTTCCAACAGAGGAGAAGTTCGGGCTTGTTTCTCAAATACGTCGGGCGGCTGTTTCTGTTCCAACGAATATTTGTGAAGGCTGCGGAAAGACTAGTGAAAAGGATTTTTCCAGATTCCTGGGAATTTCTTTTGGATCTTGTCAAGAGGTGGAATATCTGACCTTACTTTCAAAAGATCTGGGATTTTTGGACGGCCATTCTTATGACATAGTTCAGTCCGAAATCACATCCATTAAAAAGCAACTATATCATTTGATTAAAAAACTAAACGCTGAAAGTTAAGGAAAAGGCAAGGCCTAAAAAGCCGTCAGCCGATAGCCGAAAGCCGACAGCCAATAAAACAATGGCTTACGATAAATTCACCATACTGAAAAGCTCGGCAGTTCCTTTGCCGATCGAAAACGTCGATACCGACCAGATCATCCCTGCGCGCTTCCTGAAAGCGACCAAACGCGAAGGATTTGGCGATAACCTCTTCCGCGACTGGCGCTTCAATGGCGACGATACGCCGAAGCAGGATTTCGTATTGAACAACCCTATTTACTCGGGCAAAATCCTCGTAGGAGGCCACAACTTCGGTAGCGGTTCGAGCCGCGAGCACGCGGCGTGGGCGATCTACGATTACGGTTTCCGCTGCGTGGTTTCGAGCTTCTTTGCAGATATTTTCAAAGGTAACTCGTTGAATATCGGCATTTTGCCGGTACAAGTGAGCCCTGAATTTTTGAACAAGATATTCGAAGCGATCGAAGCCGATCCCAATGCAGAGCTGGAAGTAAACCTGCCTGAGCAGAAAATCACGATTGTTGCTACTGGCGAAAGCGAGTCTTTCGACATCAATGGTTATAAAAAACACAACCTGATGAACGGCTTCGACGATATCGATTATCTGCAAGCTATGAAGGGGGAGATCAAGGAATTTGAAGCAGAGAGAATATTTTAATGGGCTGTCGGCGATCGGCAGTCGGCTGTCGAATCTGATTTTCCGACCGCCGACCGCTGACCGCCGACGGCCGATCGCTTATGAAAAGCCGCTACATAGAAATAATGGACACGACACTCCGCGATGGTGAGCAAACCAGCGGGGTGTCGTTTTCCGCATCCGAAAAACTGACCATCGCCCAGATCCTGTTGCAGGAAGTGAAGGTCGACCGCATTGAAGTAGCCTCGGCACGTGTGTCGGAAGGTGAATTTCAGGCGGTTAAGAAAATCACGGATTGGGCAGGGAAAAATGGTTTTCTGGATAAAATAGAAGTACTCACGTTCGTCGACGGCGACGCGTCCATTAACTGGATGGTGCAGGCCGGCGCGAAGGTGATGAATCTCCTCACCAAAGGGTCGCTTAACCATTTGACCCACCAGCTCAAAAAATCGCCTGAAGCGCATTTCGAAGATATTCGCAATGTGATCGAGCTCGCCGAAACGAAGGGCATTCAATGCAATGTGTACCTTGAAGATTGGAGCAACGGCATGCGTAACTCGAAAGAATACGTGTTCCAATCGCTTGATTTTCTAAGTACTTTGTCCGTTAAGCGGATTTTGCTGCCGGATACTTTGGGCATTCTGACGCCATTTGAGTCGTATACATTCATTAAGGAAATCGTTGAACGCTATCCCAACCAGCATTTCGAATTCCACGGGCATAACGACTATGACCTTGGCGTGGCGAATGTGATGGAAGCGCTTCGCGCAGGCGTACAGGGCCTGCACCTGACCGTGAACGGCATGGGCGAGCGTACAGGTAATGCGCCGCTCGCGAGCACGATCGCGGTAATCAACGACATGATGCCGGAATGCACTACGGCGGTGAATGAGAAGTCGCTGTACTCGATCAGCAAGCTGGTGGAGACATTCTCGGGCATTCGCATTCCTGCCAATAAACCCATTGTAGGAGAGAGTGTTTTTACGCAAACTGCTGGTATTCATGCAGATGGTGACAAAAAGAACAACCTCTATTTCAGCAAACTCATGCCGGAGCGCTTCGGACGCCAGCGTTTGTATGCATTGGGTAAAACCTCCGGCAAGGCGAACATCGAGAACAACCTGCGCGACCTGGGCATTTCGCTTTCGGATGCCGATTTGAAAAAGGTAACGCAGCGCATCATCGAGCTGGGCGACAAAAAGGAGGTGGTGACGCCAGAAGATTTGCCGTACATTATTTCGGATATTCTCGACAGCAGCACCGTAGAGGAAAAGGTGGTGATCACCAACTATGTACTCACGCATTCCAAAAACCTGAAACCTTCTGCCACATTGCAGATCTCATTTGGCGAAGAGGTTTTTGAGGAAAATGCGCAGGGTGACGGCCAGTACGATGCATTTATGAATGCATTGAAAAAGATTTACAAGAAAAAAGGGATCGAGCTACCGATGCTAAGCGACTATGCCGTGCGCATTCCGCCGGGTGGTAAGACGGATGCCTTGTGCGAAACGATCATTACCTGGGAGATCAACGGTAAGGAGGTCAAAACGCGCGGTCTGGATTCGGACCAGACTTTCTCGGCCATCAAGGCGACGCAAAAAATGCTCAACCTGATCGGCGTTCCCGAAAACAAGATTGAACCAATCGCTAGTGCATTGTCGTAAGGCAGTGCATTTATTTTGTTTATAACTTATTGAATATCAATTAAATCACTTAATGAAAAAGCATATCCTTATCGTTCCGGGCGACGGAATCGGACAAGAAGTTACAGAGGTAGGAAAGGCAGTGTTGGTAAAAATCGCCGAGAAATTCGGTCATGAATTCACTTACGACGAGGCTTTGATGGGCCACGTGGCCATCGAAGCAACGGGTAATCCGCTTCCGGATGAGACATTGGAAAAGATGCGTAATTCCGACGCGATCCTTTTCGGCGCGGTTGGGCATCCGAAATATGACAACGATCCTACTGCCAAGGTTCGCCCTGAGCAAGGCTTGCTGAAAATGCGCAAGGAGCTTGGTTTGTATGCTAACCTCCGTCCGATCAAATTGTTTGACGAATTGCTTGGCGCTTCTTCTATCCGTCCTGAAATCCTGAAAGGCTCGGATATCCTTTTCTTCCGTGAGCTGACGGGCGATATTTATTTCGGCGAAAAAGGCCGCAAAAACGACAACAATACTGCTTACGACATCGCGGAATATAGCCGTTACGAAGTAGAGCGCATTGCTCGCAAAGCTTTCGAAGCTGCCCATACACGTGGAAAACGTCTTTGCTCTGTGGATAAGGCAAACGTGTTGGAAACCAGCCGTCTGTGGCGTGAAGTGGTTCAGGCTTTGGCTCCTGAATATCCTGATATTACCGTTGAACACCAGTTCGTGGATGCAGCTGCGATGATGCTCATCAAAGATCCTAAGCGTTTCGACGTGGTGGTAACTGCCAACTTGTTCGGAGATATCCTTACCGACGAGGCTAGTCAGATCGCAGGATCGATGGGAATGCTTGCTTCGGCCTCAGTTGGCGACAGCACCGGTGTTTACGAACCGATCCACGGCTCAGCGCACGACATTACCGGCAAAGGCGTTGCAAATCCCTTGGCATCAGTACTTTCGGCAGCATTGCTCCTCGATATTTCATTTGGTCTGAAAGAAGAATCGGAGGCGATTATTTCGGCGGTTGACAAGTTACTGAAAGATGGTTTCAGAACTCGCGACATTGCCGATGTAACCACCCCGGTTGACAAGATTCTGAACACGCAACAGGCTGGTGAGGAGCTTTTGAAAAGAATCTAAAAAATTTCAAAGTTTTGCCAAACAATATTTGTTGCATTCAAAACTTGTGCTTTCTTTGCAGAAGAAAATCGCGGTGAGCGAAATTTCGCAACATGAATATGAGCCGACAAGATAACCTCATTCTCAATCTCCAACAGCTACCGTGAGGCGGGAAAGGTTATGTTTTGATAAGTTACAGACCCTTTCCCGTTACAAGGAAAGGGTTTTATATTGCCTGAAATATTGTTAAATTCGTGTCCCATAAAAAAATTAATACCCACCAATGAGTAATCGAGTTCAGATCTTCGACACTACTTTACGAGACGGCGAGCAGGTTCCTGGCAGCCAATTGACCACAGAAGAAAAAATCGTGGTTGCTACACAACTCGAAAAGCTGGGGGTAGATATTATCGAAGCCGGGTTTCCGGTTTCAAGTCCCGGAGATTTTCGTTCTGTGGTAGAAATCTCCAAAGCTGTACGTGAGCCCATTATTTGTGCGCTTTCACGTGCAGTACAAGGCGATATCGATGCAGCTGCGGATGCACTTCAGTATGCCAAAAGGGCACGGATCCACACAGGTATCGGTTCTTCCGACATTCACATCCAGCATAAGTTCAATACTACCCGTGAGAAAATCATCGAAAGAGCGATCGCGGCTACAAAATATGCTAAAACCAAAGTGGAGGATGTGGAATTCTATTGTGAAGACGCAGGCCGTGCCGACCTCGTTTTCCTTTCACAACTGGTAGAAGCGGTGATCGGTGCAGGCGCAACGGTAGTGAACATTCCTGACACGACTGGCTATTGCTTGCCCGACGAGTACGGAAACAAAATCAAATACATTTTCGAACACGTTTCGAACATCCATAAAGCGACTATTTCGATCCACTGCCATAACGACCTCGGCTTGGCTACTGCGAACTCCATCGCGGGTATCAATCAGGGGGCGCGTCAGGTGGAGGTAACCATCAACGGTATCGGCGAGCGCGCGGGTAACACATCGTTGGAAGAAGTGGTAATGGCATTGAAAGTGCACCAGGAACTGGGCCTGGAAACGGGCATTAATACGCAACACATTTACCCGACCAGCCAATTGGTGTCGAAAATGATGCGTATGCCGGTGCAGGCGAACAAGGCGATTGTGGGCCGGAATGCATTCGCGCATTCATCGGGTATTCACCAGGACGGCTTCCTGAAAAACAATTTGAACTACGAAATTATGAACCCGCAGGACGTGGGTGTCGATAAGTCCGACATCGTACTGACTGCTCGCAGCGGACGCCATGCATTGAAGCACCGCCTCGAATTACTTGGGTTCTCCTTCGAAAAAGCTGCATTGGACGAACTGTACACTCGGTTCCTCGAAGTAGCCGATGTCAAGAAAGAAGTAAACGACGGAGATCTGGTTGAGCTGGTACGTACAGCGGAAGCGGTTTAATTAGAATATCCTTAGAATTAGTTAACACGTTGAATCTGAATTTGATGTTTTAAAGAATTTTTTGTAAGATTACATATTCAATAACATCCATCAGATTGCAAAAAGCCCTCGGTGATTCTGACTAAGGGCTTTTTCTTTGTTTTATAGGATAATGGTGCGGTTGTGGTGAATGAAAACGCGGTCGTTAAATACGAGTTTCAAAGCCTTTGAAAGCACCGCTTTTTCCGTGTCTTTTCCCAAAGTTGCCATGTCGGAAGCGGTCAGTTTGTGGTCCACTTCTTTTACATCCTGCGCGATAATCGGACCTTCGTCTAGGTCGTTATTCACAAAATGCGCAGTCGCGCCAATGATTTTCACACCGCGTTCGTACGCCTGCCGGTAAGGGTTTGCCCCGATAAATGCGGGTAAAAATGAATGATGGATATTTACGATCCGGTTCGGGAAACGCTCAACAAATTGCGGCGTGATAATGCGCATATATTTGGCCAGTACCACGTAATCGGGACGGTAAATGTCCAATGTTCTCGATATCGCCTCCTCGTGCTCTTCACGGCTCTTATTTTCATGGGAAATAAAATGAAAAGGGATTCCAAATTTGCCCACTAGCGGCTGTAACGTATTATAATTACTTATTACCGCCATAATCGTAGCGTCCAGCTCATTGAATGCATAGCGGATCAGCAGTTCGCCCAGGCAGTGGTGCTCCTTGGTGACCATCAGCACAATATCCTTATTCTTTTTAGGATTAATACGCAGGTTTAATCCGGCAGGCAGTTCGGATTGAAGGGCTTTTAATAGTTCCGGAATATCGGTATCTCCCTCAAATTCGGTGCGCATAAAGAAATAGCGCGAAGGGCTTACGTATTCGTCGTTACTGATGATATTCTGATTGTGGGCAAAAAGAATGCGGGTAACATGATAGATCAAACCCTTGTGATCGGGGCCATCCATTAATAAGATATGTCTTTGACTCATGGGTCTACTTCTAACGCTTAGTGGACCTCAAATATACGACAGATGAATGCTATTAAAGGCTGGATGAGAGCGCATTTTCATCGCATTTGTAACTATTCAAAAGGCATCTGTGTTAATCAAAAATCGGAAGTAATTTAAGATTATGGCAGAAACATTATTTATACCGACAGCTACACACAGAGGCGAGGTTTATGAAGCGCTTTTTCCACAAATCGAAGCGTTGATTGCCGATGAAAGTGATCTTACAGCTAACCTTGCGAATATAACCGCGGTTTTAAAGGAAGCTTTCGGGTTTTTCTGGGTGGGTTTTTACCTGGTTAAGGAAGGACAGTTGGTGCTCGGGCCGTTTCAAGGGCCGATCGCGTGTACGCGCATACCCTTCCACAAGGGTGTATGCGGCGCCAGCTATACGCGCACGGAAACGATTATCGTGCCCGATGTTGAGCAGTTTCCAGGTCATATCGCGTGCAGCTCGGCATCGCGTTCCGAAATAGTAGTGCCGATTTTTCACAGAAACGGAACCGTTGCCTTGGTGCTGGACGTGGATAGCGACCAGCTCGACGATTTTAGCGAAAAGGATCAGGAAGCCTTAGAGAAAATTGCCTCTCTGATTACCAGAAAACTCTGACTATTAATAAAAAGCCTCGCCGGCTATCCCGGCGAGGCCATTACAGGCAACAAAATACCTTCAATGGGTGTCAGTTCAATGAGAACATGGGCAGGCGAAGGGCTACCACATTATTGAACATAAGCTTGGTTATTTTGGGATCCATATAATCGATCAGCGGAAATTCCGAGACGAGCGACATAACTTCAAATTCAGTTTCTGCGCGAACCACACACCAGAGTCTCGAATAGTCGTCGGACAAAGCATAAGACATCAGCCTTCCTTGCTCCATCAGTTCATTAATCTTTTTTCTCTGAGCAGGTATTTTTGCTGTGAAATCTTCCGACATGACAGCCGGCAGCTGGATTTCAACCATATATTGGCTCATGGGGCGATAGATTTTAGGTTGTACTTATTAAATGATATGCGCCTCTGAATAGTTCCTTGGCGTAAAGTACCCAACATTAGGCAATAGTTTTTCGAAGTGTTCCAACCATTTTGATAATGAGGGTGTCAGACAATTTACGACGGACGCGAGAGCGCGGGTCGGATCATAACGCAACAGTAATCGGCTATCTTGTGGATAGAGGTGCTGAATTTAATTACAAACCGAACGAAGCACCCCTAACCTTCGGATGACGTTTAACGAACAGGAACTGGTGAAAGGCTGCAAGCAGCGCAACCGCATCGCCCAGAAACAGCTATATGATGTTTTTGGGGGTAAGTTGTTTGCTATTTGCCTGCGCTATACGAAAAACCGCGCCGACGCGGAGGACGTATTGCAGGACGCTTTCATCAAAATTTACGAAAACATTGATTCTTTCAGGGCCGACAGCCCGCTGGAATACTGGCTCAGGTCCATCGTAGTAAACACGGCACTGAACCATTTACGGCAGCAGAAATATCTGAAAGAGTTAGACGATATAGATGTACATCATAATGGTTTGTCGGACAGGGAATTCACGCTGGGGAATTTCCAGATGCAGCAACTCATGGAAATGATCCGCGAATTGCCGCCCGGTTGCCAGACAATCTTCAATCTGTACGCGATCGAAGGTTACCAGCACAATGAGATCGCCCAGATGTTGGGTATCTCCGAAGGAACGTCCAAGTCGCAATACTCGCGGGCCAGGACATTACTTCAACAGAAGTTGAACAAAGAAAAAAGATTTGATGATGGATCCGTCCAACATAAACAATTTTGAGGACCAGTGGAGAAAGGCCTTGCAAGGGGCTTCCGAAACTCCCCCGCCGTCTGTGTGGGAGGGTATCGAGGCGCGTCTTGACAAGGAGCAGGAAAAGGTCGTTCCGATGTGGTGGCAGTCTCCGAAAGTGTGGTACGCTGCTGCGTCGATCGTTGCATTGCTGCTGGTAGGCGGTGGACTTTGGTTGTCAGGCATTGAAACCGGTGATAAACCACAAGTGGCTGTGAGTACTAAGCCAGCGGGTGTATCAGAAAGCGAAAGCAGTGAAGCAGCTAAAAAAGCAGCTTCCCCAGAAGAGAACTTGAATACGGAGAGACTGGCGACTGCAAGCGAGCCCCCAACTTCATTGACGAAACCAGGGAAGCAACGGTCTGCCGACCCGAAGACGGGAATCGCCAGAGCAGGTGGCGGCAATGCTGTTGGAAAAAGAGAGAACGCATTTGCCAAAACCAAAAATCCTGAGACCGAGCAACAGGGCGTAGCAGTTGCTGCCCGTGTTCAGAAGCCAGTTGCTGGCAATGGTTCAGTAAATGAGGTAATCAATACCTTCGCTACGCCTGTCGAGAACACGCAGCCCGTGGAAATTTCAGTGGCGAAAGTGGCCGGAAACAGCTATGCGGCTCGATTGGCGGACCAAAGCCAGACGATTTCTGCACAGTTGCTGGCGTCTCTGCCTTACAGCGACCTGGATGTTTACGTACAAAAGCGTCATGTTTTCTTCCGGCCTCAAATAGAAATAGAAGAGCCTTTAAAAGAGAAAAAGCCTAAGGAGTATTATGCTGGCCTGGGCCTCATGCCGGCATCGTTCAACCCGGATGTACAGTTGAAAGAGGCACCTATGGCTTTTTCGGCGCAATCGGTGAGCCAGAGACGGGCAACTACCGGATCCAGCGAAGCTCGTGCCTCGTACGCGGTGCAAACGCAGGGCGGTGTGCGACTGTCGAAGCATTGGTCCGTAGAAACAGGCATTAGTTACCTGCGCGGCAATTCAGCTTATGAAGGTGGTGGTTATGTGCTGAATGCGTACAGTAACTTGTCTTCGAATGTGTTGGAAAATGCATTGGCCGGATTAACTACCTCTGCGAATAGCCCTGCCGCCGATAAAGCGGCCGGCTTCAATAATGGTGCATTATACATTGATGTCGCCAAAAAAGTAAGCAACAATTACCAATATCTCCAATTGCCGGTGCAGGCGGGCTTTACATTAAATCCCGACAAGAAATTCAGCTACTCGGTGCTCGGTGGGATGATGGCCAATTTCTTCTTGGTAAATGAATTAGAATCCGCTTCCGGGGAGATTATTCGAACAACAGCTAGCGACGATATTTACCGTGGCATGAATTGGGCTGCGACGACCGGATTGAGATTGAATTACAAGCTCTCTTCAAACTGGGCTGCCAACCTGACCGGTTCGTATCAAAAGGCTGTATCATCAGGCTTTAAATCCAATCAAAGCCTCGATGCGCATCCTTATTTGTATGGCGTATCCTGGTCCGTTCGCTATTCTTTTTGAGATAATTGAAAAAAGATTCCAACCATTACCAATTGGTTTGAATCTATCGATTTGTGGGTTGATTGTGGAGAAGGAAAATGTTCTTGCATCTATTAGCCATGAAAATTTCAAAGAAGTCGATCACCGTTCCGATGCTGGCAGCAGCGATGCTGTTTGGCTGTACAAACGACAACGTTGCGCCCGGGAATGACGTAAATCCGGTGGAAATACCGGCCTCGGTTTCAAACGGGACCACTTCTTTTGCATTTGATTTCATTCACGCGTTACAGAAAACGCAACCAGCGGAAGAGAATCTCTTCGTATCACCACTCAGCTTGCACATGGCTTTGGGCATGCTTTTGAATGGCGCGGAAAAAGAAACCGCCGACGAAATACAAAAAGCATTGAAAATGGATGCTGTTGCATTGGCTGATTTGAATGCGGCATATAAGACATTGATCAACGATTTGCCGGTTGCCGATTCGAAAGTGAGTCTGGGATTAGCAAATTCGGTTTGGTATAGAAATGATTTTTCAGTTGAAAATGATTTTCAATCTGTTTTGAAAAATTCATTCGAATCGGAAGTGACGGGTTTGCCATTTGACGATGCGGCAAAGGATCGAATTAACAAATGGGCAAGTGATAAGACGAACGGAAAGATCCCGAAGGTCCTCGACCAGATCCAGCAGCAGCACATCCTCTTTCTTCTGAATGCATTGTACTTCAAGGGAGACTGGCAAACGAAGTTTGATACGGGCAACACGAAGGACACGCCGTTCAGGCTTGAAAACGGACAGAGCAAAAACGTAAAAATGATGTTTGCCGAATCCGATTTCAAAGTAGGATCGGGAAGCAACTATGACGCCGTTCGTCTTCCGTATGCCAACGGCCAATTCAGCATGACAGTGCTGATTCCCAGAGGGCAGAGTACAATCGATGAGGTGCTCAAAGGAATTACCGCGGATGAGTGGTCGCAATTGAATGCGGGAAAAATGACACAACGAGGCATCACAATAGGCCTGCCAAAGTTCACGCTCAAATACTCGGCACAATTGAAAGGGACATTGAAAGGAATGGGTATTAAACGTGCATTTGAAGATAGCGCTCAATTAGGTAGGATCAATAAAACGGCAAAGCTATATGTCGATTTTGTGAAGCAGGATGCATACCTGGGCATCGATGAAAAGGGAACCGAGGCAGCAGCTGTCACGTCGATCGGTGTAGGGGTCACATCCGCCAGACCGGAGCCGCCAAGGTTTATTTGCGACCGTCCGTTTGGATTAATCATCAGCGAAAGCACTTCCAATACCATTCTTTTTATGGGTAGGATCAATAATCCGGAGTCGAAATAAGAATGCCTAAAAACATTTAAAAATATTAAAGATAAAAAATACCGGTTCGCCGGTATTTTCGGGGTGCGTTATCGTCCGAAGGCCTTGCTTTCGGACGATTTTGTTTTGTATTCCAACCAATTACAGAAAAGTGATGTCCTGCATTTACCCAAGTTCAAATATCATTTTTACTAGCCTCTAAAACCTAGCCGTATGAAACCTAAACTTTTACTGGTATGTGTCGTAGCATGGCTTTGCTGGTCGTGTAACGATCAATGTAAGGAAACACGCGTTGTCCGCCGTTTCAGTAACGTTACCTACTCTCTGATGGAGCTCAGGACACAGGTGAAGGCAGAATCGCCCCGTAGTTTGGTGCAACCAGGGAAGATGTATGTGAAGGGGAAATATTTATATGTCAATGAAATTAAAAAGGGTATTCATATTATCGACAACGGTAACCCTGCCAGTCCGAAGTTTATAACATTCATTAATATTCCTGGTAACGGCGACATAGCGGTACGCGATAACATTCTTTATGCCGATAGCTATTCCGACCTCGTTTCGATCGATATTACCGACCCTACCGCGCCCAAAGAAGTAGGCCGTGTTAAAAATGTTTTTCAAACCGGTACTTTCGACGGCGGCAGCTGGGGGCTTAATGAAAGTATAGGTGCTATCTCCGATCAGAATGTGGAATGGGTGGAAGAAACTGTGACCGTGAATTGCGAAGACAATATTTCGCCCGGGTCGTGGTGGCGTGGCTGGCTGTTTGCGGACAGGGCGTTCCTCAGTAGCGCATCATCGGCTTCGCCGCAATCTTCGGGCAGCACCACTGGGCAAGGTGGCTCCATGGCCCGTTTCGCGCTCGACCGTAACTTCCTCTATGCCGTGGGCCAGAGTCAAATGCATTTGTTCAAGATCGACAAGCCTTCCCAACCGGTTGATTTTAAAACTATCAACCTCGGCTGGGGCATTGAAACCATTTTTCCTTATAACAACAAGCTGTTCATCGGCTCTTCGTCGGGCATGTTTATCTACGACAATATTGACCCTGCTGAGCCCAAGCAACTCTCGATGTTCCAGCACGGCCGCGCGTGCGACCCTGTGGTGGTAAGCGGGGGCATTGCGTATGTGACGTTGCGCACGGGTACCGCGTGCGGGGGAGGCCAGAACCAGCTCGACCTCGTGGATGTGAGCAACCCTTCCGCGCCGCAGCTGATCAAAAGTTATCAGATGGAAAACCCACATGGCCTGAGCATCGATTTTCCTACGCTTTTCCTCTGCGAAGGCGAACACGGTCTAAAAGTGTTCGATGTGAGCGAGCGCTTCTCGGTGGATAAAAACCAACTGGCGCATTTCAAGGATATGCACGCATATGACGTGATTTCGCTCGGCAAAACTTTGCTGCTGATCGGGGAAGACGGTTTTTACCAATATGACTCTTCCAATCCAAAAGACTTGCGGTTACTAAGCAAAATTCCGGTCGGAAAAGCGATTTGATATGAAAAAGATCGCATACTTATGCTTGCTGCTCGCCGCTACGGCAGCGAATGCGCAAACCGGAAAAAGCCTCAGGTTTGTAAACCATACTGAATTTGGCGGCTTATTTGGTCGGGTTAAATATGACAATCCTTACACAGGAAATCAGGAGCAGGTCGATAGCAAGACAAGCCTTACGGTTCAGACATTCAATGGCCTGCAATTGAACCGCCGACTGTCCGCCGGCGTGACCCTCGGAATGGACTGGTACAAAGCCGCATTATTGAATCCGATCGCGGGAGGCGTGCGGTATGATTTGGCAGGGCGGAAAAATGTGCAGCTTTTCGGGACGCTCGACGCGGGTTATGCATTTGCGTGGTTCCACGACGATTCCGAAGGCTTCGATACCAAGGGAGGACTGATGGTCAACCCGGGTTTGGGCATGAAAGTAGGAAAGCCCGGATCTGCCGCATTTACGCTCGCATTGACCTATAAACGGCAGGAAGCTCACGTTACCAAAGCCCCGTTGTGGGATCAAAAGGAGCGGTTCGAAGACCGGGTTTACAACAGGCTTGCGTTGCGGTTAGGGATCAATTTTTAAAATTATATGCCATGAAAAGAATTGCGTATTTGTTTGTTTGCCTGGTTTTTCTTGGATTAACTGCATTTGAGTGCGGAAATGGGAAGGATTGTTGTGCTATGCCGCCATGTTCGGAAGTCGCTTCGCTGGCTGGTACCTGGCGACTGGATTATTTTCAGAATACAACCACAAGCGCAATTGACAAAGATCCGGGAATCAGCGGCAAGAGCGTGGTTTTTACCTTTTCGGACGACCAGAAAAATGGGACGATCGCCGGCCATACTTTTGTAAATACGGTTACCGGGGCTTACACGCTCGGCCCGAATTGTACTTTTAAGATCAGCAGCTTTGGTGGAAGTAAGGTGGGTGAGCCGGAATGGAGTGATAAAGCCTGGCTGCCGTCGGATTCAACGGGCGGTAAAGGGAGCTATCACGTACAATCGGATAAACTGATCCTCAAATTTGATCAAAATCCCGAACAGCTGGTGTTCAAAAAGGACAAGTGAGCATGCATCAGGCGGGAAACGTCAGATCTCCGATTGTATTTTCCGCCTGATATGGATTGACTTCTCAAATTCTGCGATTTCCCGCATAAACATCTGCTGCCCGCGGTTATACCAATCCCTGAATTTCTCCGACTGGTCGACGTGCTTCGGCAGATAGTCAAAAATGACCGATAGGTCAAACGATCTGGACATTACCCCGGCACCGGATATCACGCCGTCGATCGCATTGCATTCCTGTTCGAAATGATTCGGCACGGGCACCATCATCACGGGTTTACCCAGGTACATCGCCTCACAAACCGATTCGAAACCGGCTGTGGTCACCAGCGCGCGGCAGGTAGCGAGCATCCGCAGGTATTTTTCACTGTTGATCTGGTGGAAAGTGAGTGTATTATCAAAAGCGAACTCTTCCGACGCATCCGGATTGTCCCAGAAGCAATGTAACTGCACATCCGGGTGTTTTCGGTGCCAGTCGATCACCTGAGTGCTCAGGCTGTGATGGGTCATGTAAACGAGTATGAAGGAGCCTTTTTGCGGAGTAAGCCGGGTTACTTCCTTGCGGAGCAACGGTGGTACCACCGTGATTTTTAACTCAGGTACCGACGACATTTCGCGGAACGACAATGCAAGCCGGTTCGCTGAAAGCCAGGAAGTCGATTTAGAGTTGAGGTTGATCAGAAACTGGTTGATCCGGCTGTTTTCAGGAAAAATAAACTTCGGATGGAGCAAAAGGTATTGATGCGCGATGCAAACCATCGGTATGCCCGAGCGGTAAATCATGTTGTAAAGCCCGCCGTAAGTATCGTAAAAACTCACAATCAGATCGGGGTTGATCTGCTTCACCGTTTCGTGTATGCGATGCAAGCTTTTGAGGTATTTGGGCAAATGCGCCAGGTGTGTGGCGATCGTCCGGCCTACATTCATACCGCCTCCTTGTGCTTTGTATATGATATTGGGCGCGGCAAAATGATGTACCGGCGCGAAGATCTGCTCCTGAAAAAATGACGGAATATTCCGGCCCGGGGATGTCCCCACCATCGCACCTACCACCTTGTGCCCTGCACTACGCAGAACCTGGCCGAGCGAAATGGCTTGCGTCAAATGCCCCCGGCCCTCTCCCTGAACCAGAAAAAGGATTCTCATGATTATAGATAGCGCTGATTCCGCCCCGTCAGAAAACTGGTGAACGCCACCTGCTTCTCGATGCCGGGGAAGTTCTCAACGACTTTTTTGGTACTCGTTTTTTTTACAGGCTTCTCGATGAACTCCTGCTGGTCGTAGTAGAGCAGGCTCCAGTTGCCTTCGAAATCCTCCACCAGCGCGCTCAATGTCTCGACCCAGTCACCGGAGTTCATGTATTTGATACCGTCTATTTCGCGGATCGCCGGGTGGTGAATATGCCCGCAGATCACGCCGTCGCAGTTGCGCGAGCGGGCGAGCTCGGTCAGTTTCTCTTCAAAGTCGGTCATGTAGTTGACAGCCATTTTTACCGACTGTTTTACACGTTGCGATAAAGAGTAATAGGAGAGACCGCGCCACGCGCGATATTTATTGTAAAATTTATTGACCCAAAGCAGGAACGTATAACCGATATCGCCCAGGTAAGCCAGCCATTTCAAATGGGTGGTGATGGAGTCGAAAACATCGCCGTGGGTAACGTAGAACCGCTGTGTGCCGGAGGCTAATACGTAATCTTTGCGGATCTGGAAATGCTTGCCGAGGCGTAGCGGAATAATCTGGTCGAGGAAATCGTCGTGGTTTCCACGGATATAGATCACTTTCGTTTTATTTTCCTCTATCATTTTCAGCACGCGCTTGAAAAACAATGTATGCTTGCGTTTCCACACACCATATTTTTTCAATTGCCACGCGTCGATAATGTCGCCATTCAGGATAAGCTTCTTGCAGGTGTAGCTTTTCAGGAAATTGGTGACCTCTTCTGCCTTCGATCCTCCTGCTCCGAGGTGAATGTCAGAAATGATGATAGTCCGAAAGTGAGTTGTATCTCCCATGATACAAATTTTCTCATTTCATATTAACTGGATATTATTCGCAGGTTATCAGTAGGTTAAGTTTATATTGAAAACTACTTCTACAAGTCGTTTTTGAAATATTTGCAGAGTAACTATGAGTTTCTTTAAAAGAAAAACATCATTTTTACCTTTCGCATAACTCATCAACCCTAATGAAAAAACTACTCACTCTATTGTTATTTTCCACTGTGCAGGCATTTGCCCAGCAAGTGTATTTACCCCATGAAGTAGAGAAACAAGCCGAACCGGCCGGCGGCCTCACGGTACTCAATCAGTTCATCTCTTCCAATCTCCAGATCCCGCTTCCCAACGCTGTGAAAGGTGTAAACGCGCGGGTCTATCTCAAAGGCGTCGTGCAGCCTGATGGCAGCATGAGCAATATCGAGGTTACCCGTGGGATAGATACGTTGTGTAATGCCGCTGTTGTGAAGGTCTTTGGAATGTACAAGGCCTGGAAGCCGGCAATGTTGGCGGGACAACCGGTCCGGCAGGCGGTCTTTTTTCCCGTGGCATTCAAGGCGGAGGCCAAGCCCGCCTTTGACTCGGCAAGGCTTGCATTCATTGATTATTTCAACGAGGCGTTTGTACCCATCGACTCTGCGCGGGCCAAATATCGGAGGACGTTGCCTGTCGATGAACGGGGTTTCGTATCGGGAGATGTGGCTTATGAAGAGTCAAGAGGCAGAAAATGGAAGAGGCTCGGCGAAGCAAAATTTACAAAGACGCCGATCCGCTACAAATCGCGTTTTGTGAACCCGGGCGCAGACTCGATTGCCGCGTACAGGATTGCAGCCCGGGATTACAACGAGGCCAGCCATGCTCCCGAAGTCACATTTGACGCCGATGGCAGGATACTTTCGTATGTGGAGTACGGCGTGGATGGCAAAGCATCCCTTATCAAGGACTATGACCTGAATGGCATGGTAAGACGCCAACAGTTGATATCAGATTCTTTGATTACCGAAGTTTACTGGGATCCGAAAGGGCAAATCAGGGCTCACAGGGATTTTCCGGTCAATAGAATGGGTGCCAAAGAGGAGCCCTTGCTGATGAACGCTTGGGGACCGGACGGAGCACAATATGTGAAAAACGGCGACGGTTATTGGCGAGCCGCGGGCGAAACACTCAATGGTAAGTGGCTTTTCGAGCAAGGAAAGGTTGTGAGTGGTTTGAAAGACGGGAATTGGGTCGGGAAGTTGGCGGATAGCACCCTGTATTACGAGGAAGTTTATGATTTGGGTCAATTCAAAAGTGGTAGTTCCTGGGCGAATGGCGAAAAGAAAGAATATACCAATACCATGATTAGTCCCGAATTCAAAGGCGGGATCAAAGAGTTTTACAAGTTTCTGGGGATGAATATTAAATACCCTATTCACGCGGCACGTAGCGGCGTGTCCGGACGTGTAATGCTCTCATTTGTTGTATGTGAAGACGGGTCAATGTGTGAATATAAAGTGGAAAATCGTGTCGGTTATGGGCTGGATGAGGAAGCACTTCGTGTGGTGAAGCTGATGAATGGCAAATGGAACCCGGGAGAAATGCGAGGTCAGAAGGTGCGGGTTAAATACAATGTACCGATTAATTTCCAACTGGGAGGCGTGGTCTACCGCCGCTAACCACTACCGCCCATCAAATCCCGGAGCCTTTCACTGGCTCCGGGATTTTTTTTGTCCCAAATGCATTAGGAAGTTGCACGGAGTTTGATAATATTGTGATATCAATTTAATATCAAACTAAGCAAACTATGATCGAAAAAGAATTACGCTCTATCTCTGGCTATCTGCTGTTTGTGATAGGCCTGGCGCTGCTTTTTGGCGGCTTTGTGTATGCGATTGCTACCGGTAGTCCTATTATGGGACTGGTTATCGGCGTCACCGGATTTATTATTCTCATTGGTCTCACGGTCATCAATCCGAACGAAGCGGTTGTAACGACTTTTTTTGGTGATTATATGGGCACGATGAAACAAAATGGCTTACGTTGGGTAAACCCGCTCTTCCGCAGGAAAAAGATCAGCCTTCGTGCCCGTAACCTGAATGGTCAGAAACTGAAAGTGAATGATAAACTCGGTAACCCCATTGAAATCGCTGCGGTTGTCGTGTGGCGTGTGGGCGATACTGCGAAGGCTTCTTTCGAAGTAGATGATTATGTAAAATATGTGGAGATCCAGTCCGAAGCGGCGGTGCGGCATTTGGCCGGTATCTATGCTTACGACTCGATGGAAGATGAGGAAGCGAGCACCCAGGAGGTGACATTGCGAGATGGTAGTGGAAAGATCAACGAAATGCTCGAAGCCGAGCTGACCGAGCGCCTGAGCCGGGCCGGTATCGACGTCCTTGAAGCGCGGATCAGTCACCTCGCGTACGCACCTGAGATCGCGGGTGCGATGCTGCAACGCCAGCAGGCATCGGCAGTGGTAGCTGCCCGCCGCCAAATCGTGAATGGAGCAGTGGGAATGGTGGATATGGCATTGGCCATGCTTTCGGATAAGCGGATCGTGGAGCTCGATGAGGAGCGCAAGGCCGCGATGGTGAGTAATTTGTTGGTAGTTTTGTGCGGTGAGAAAGCGGCGACACCCATTCTGAACGCCGGCACTTTGTATCCATGATATGGCGGAGAAAAAAGCATTTGTTTTGCGGATCAATCCTGATATGCTTAGGGAACTCGAAACCTGGGCACAGCAGGATTTCCGCAGTTTGAACGGGCAGATCGAGTTTTTGCTGAGCGAGGCATTGAAAAAACAAAAGCGCTCAAAATCAAAGGGAAGCGAAGGGGACAGTGCAAAAGATTAATTAAAATGTTAAAATTGCACTTATATAGTTGTCGTACTAATTTTTTAAAGCTCACATGAAGCAAATATTCAGGACACTTTCATTAACAATCCTTTCCTTTCAGCTTTTTGCGCAAATTCCCGACACATTTCAATGGCTGCCCGACGGCAGTGGTTACCGCGACGCAGGCGACAGCCAGATCGTGGAAGTAACCTTGCCTGCTAACCAGGAAAAAATCATTGTATCATCGGCGCAGCTTACACCACAGGGCGGTTCTCCGCTGAACATCCGGAGCTATTCGATCAATAAAGCGGGTGATAAGGTTTTAGTTTATACCAATACCAAACGCGTATGGCGCTACGATACCCGCGGCGACTACTGGGTGTATGACATTACCGCCAAAACGCTGAAACAACTCGGAAAGGGGTTGCCGGAGTCGTCGCTGATGTTTGCGAAATTTTCACCCGATGGCAAAAAAGTCGCGTATGTGAGCAAGCATAATGTGTACGTGGAAGACCTCGCGAGCAGCACGGTGAAGCAGGTTACTACCGATGGTACCAACCGTGTAATTAACGGTACATTCGACTGGGTATACGAAGAGGAATTCGATTGCCGCGATGGTTTCCGTTGGAGCGACGACAGCAAGTCCATCGCCTACTGGCAGCTCGACGCGCGCAAAATCCGTAACTTCCTGATGATCAATACCACGGATTCCATCTATTCGTTCAATGTGCCGGTGGAATATCCTAAGGTAGGAGAGACGCCTTCTCCGTATAAAATCGGGGTGGTAGACGTTGCTACGGCACAAACGAAATGGATGAATATCCCCGGCGATCCGCAGAATACCTATGTTCCGCGCATGGAATGGTCGGGTATGCCAAACGAGCTTGTGATCCAGCAGCTGAACCGCAAGCAGAATGAGAGTACATTGTTCTATATCAATACCACCGATGGCAGCGCGAAACCTTTTTATAGTGAAAAGGACGAAGCGTGGATTGATATCAAAAGCCGCTGGGAAAATGACCCGATGGGTTGGGACTGGATCAATGGGGGTAAGGAATTTTTGTGGGTAAGCGAAAAAGACGGCTGGCGCCACACCTACCGCGTGAGCCGCGACGGGAAGAAGGAAACGCTCATTACTTCGGGCAATTTTGACATGATCAGCCCCGTCCGCATCGACGAGAAAAACAATGCCTATTACTTCATGGCATCACCCGATAATGCGACGCAGAGCTATCTGTATAAGACTTCGCTGGACGGCAAAGGCACACCGGTGCGCATTACCCCGGCCGATCAGGCAGGAACACACGCCTATGACATTTCGCCATTGGGTAAATTCGGGCGTCACCAGTTTTCGAATGCCAAAACATCGCCTTTGGTAGAGTGGATTTCGTTCCCTAAGCACGTTTCCCTTGATCCAAACAACTCCATTGCACAATCCAAAGACAAGATCAACGCATCGAAAGCGAATATCGAGTTCTTTAAAGTAAAAACCGATGAAGGTGTGGAAGTTGACGCGTGGATGGTGAAGCCTACTAATTTTGATGCAAGCAAAAAATACCCGATCGTGTTCATGGTGTACGGCGAAGCGGCCGGAAGCACAGTAAAGGACGTTTGGGGAACCGGTAAGAATCGTTTGTATGCAGGTAGCATGGCCGACGACGGATACATTTATGCTTCCATCGACAACCGCGGTACGCCTTCTCCCAAAGGGGCAAAATGGCGCAAGGCGATATATCGCAATATCGGCCGCATTAATATCAAAGACATGGACGGAGCTGCGACTGCGATGTTCAAACAATTTGCATTCATCGATACCAGCCGCGTGGCGGTGCACGGATGGAGCGGCGGCGGTTCTTCTACTTTGAACTTGTTGTTCCAATATCCGCAGCATTTCAAAACCGGTATCGCGGTAGCGGCTGTGGCCAACCAACTTACTTACGACAACATTTACCAGGAGCGGTACATGGGCATTCCGCAGGAGAATCGTGAGGATTTCGTGAAAGGCTCGCCTATTACCTATGCTAAAAACCTGCGGGGTAACTTGCTCTACATTCACGGAACCGGCGATGATAATGTGCATTACCAGAATGCCGAAATGCTCGTCAATGAGTTGATTAAGGCTAACAAGGTGTTCCAGTTTATGCCTTACCCGAACCGCTCGCACAGCATTTCCGAAGGAGAAGGCACCACGCAGCATCTGCGGTCGCTGTTTACCGATTATTTAAGGAAAAACTGCCCTCCGGGAGCGAAATAATATTGTAGTTTATAAAAGGAAAGACCTCCGGAACAATGCGCTCCGGAGGTCTTTCCTTTTGTATTGGAAACCTTACTTACCGTAGAGTTTCTTGGCTGCCGGCTCATATTTGTCGCCTGTGCTCCATTGCGGAGCCGCTTTCCGGTCGGCTATGAGACGTGTCGCATAAGTGTACGCCTGGCTGAATTTCAGGAGATAATTGAAGTCAACGGTCTCGGGATGGTCAGTTACCTGGTGGTAATTTTTCATGATATCCCCATTAAACTCCTTGAAGCCGGGGGTGAAAGTCGGAGCGGGAACACCTTCTTTGGCAAAACTAACATTATCCGACCGATCGAAAAGTCCCTGTTCCGGCGATGGATCCGCATAAACGCCGAGACCGAACGCCTTGCAAGCCGTCTCGATTTCAGCACGTGCGCCAGTACGATCGAGGCCCATGACCGAAACGATCGTGGTGTCGTTATACCCCGCGCCGTCTGAATTCATGTTGAAAATGCATTTGTTCAAAGGCATAATCGGGTGTGCCGCGTAGTATTTGCTGCCTAGCAGACCTACTTCTTCGCCGGTCAAAGCGACAATCACGATCGAGCGCTTGGGAGGATTTTTCGCCAACGCTTCGGCCGCGGTGAGTAATGCGGTTACGCCAAATGCATTGTCGCGTGCACCATTGAAAATGCTGTCTTCAGGCGTGTACGTCTGCCCGCCTTGCTTGCCTACGCCTACATGGTCGTAATGCGCGGAGAGCAGGATGTATTCTTCTTTCAGTTTGGGATCGGAGCCGGGAATGTAACCGGCCACATTATAGCTGTAAATAGGCTTGGCAATCCTTCCGGAAGTTTTGAAGGTAACCTCTTTCACCGCGCGTAATGCACGGGCAAATTTGGCTTCCTTGCCATTCACCCAGGCATGCGGGATGGATTTCGCAGCTGTACCTTCGGCCAGTGCTATTTTTTCTCCTGCAAAGAACTTGCTTACCGTATTCCACGGAATAGGTGCATTAAAAAGCTCAATAACGGCGATAGCGCCCTTTTCCTGAGCGAGTTTGCGTTTTTCAGTCGAGGTAGCGATGATTTCGGAGGGTGTCTGCGTTTCCGGCGTGCCGCTTTCTACCAGCACAATTTTACCTTTTACATCCAGTCCTTTGTAATCGTCCCAACTTTTGGCCGCGTTTTCCAGACCAAAGCTCGCGTAAACGAGCGGCGCTTTCAAATCTACCGCATCGCCGGCCATCAAAAGCCAGTCGGTGCCGCTTTTCATGATTTCGGCATCTGCTGCGATCTCTCCGGGGCCGTTAGCACCCATTTTTTCGAATGGTACACGCTGGAAATAGCTCGAAGTACCGGTTTCGGTATTGCCCGGTACGGGTACTACGCCCAGTTTACGGAACTGCTCGGCAATGTAGCGTGCCGCGACGAAGTTACCCTGCTCGCCCGTGCGCCTGCCCATAAGCTCGTCGCCCGCGAGGAAGCGGATATGCGCCTCGGTTTCCGACTTTTTAATTTGGAATTCAGGTAGTGAAGATGTCTTTTTCTGCGCATCGGCCGGAATTGCAAGGGCCAGCCCGAGCGGTAGCAGGAGGAAAGGTAGTTTCATGACTGTTTTGTGATGATTTTAAAAAGAAAATGTGAAGATGTAAGATAATCAGACATCTCCACATTGTATGTTAGCCGAATCGGAATTCGCTACCGTTTGTTCAATATCACGGCCGCTTCTTTTGCGAAATAGGTCAGGATGCATTTCGCGCCAGCGCGGCGGATGCTGGTAAGCACTTCCATCATCGCACGGTTGCCGTCGAGCCAGCCGTTCTGCGCGGCGGCTTTCACCATCGCATATTCACCCGAAACGTTGTAGGCAGCGATCGGAATGTCGAAGTTTTCATCCAGCAGGCGGATAATATCGAGGTACGACAATGCAGGCTTCACCATCAGCATATCAGCGCCCTCTTCAAAGTCCAGCTGTGCTTCGAGTAATGCCTCACGCTTGTTGGCGGGGTTCATCTGGTAAGTCTTTTTGTCCCCAAACTTAGGCGCCGATTCCAATGCATCGCGGAATGGGCCGTAAAATGCGCTGGCATATTTGGCAGAATAGGACATAATGCTCACGTCGGTAAACCCGTGGGCATCGAGGTGGCGGCGGATGTAGCCTACACGGCCGTCCATCATATCGCTCGGGCCGAGGATATCGGCTCCGGCTTTGGCTTGCGCCAGCGACATATTAGCGAGGATTTCGAACGTAGCGTCGTTCAATATTTTGCCATTCTCAACGAGTCCGTCGTGGCCGTCCGAGCTGTATGGGTCCATCGCCACGTCGGTCATGATCACCAGCTCGGGGAACTGCTCCTTCACGGCGGTAATCGCTTTCAGGTAAAAAGTATCTTCGTGGTAGCTTTCGGACGCAAAACGATCTTTTTTGCTTTCCGGATAGTTGGGGAAGAGATCAATTGCCCTGATACCCAGGTCGGTCACCTCTTTAAGCTCTTCTAGCAGGTTGTCCAGCGAATAGCGGTAAATGCCGGGCATCGACTTCACTTCGGATTTCTGCCGTGTTCCTTCTACAACAAACATGGGGAAAATGAAATCGGATACCTGCAAATTGGTCTCCTGGACCAGGTCACGCACACCTGCGGATTTTCTATTGCGTCGGGGACGACGGTCTAATTGGATCATGATATTGGGCAGTCGGCGATCGGCTCTCGGCCGTCGGCTTTTTATGGAAGCTTATGGAAATACTTTAAGGAAAACCACACAAAGAAACACAGAGTTTCCCAAAACATCCTTTTTTCACCGTCTTTAACCCAACCCTCTACGCGGTCGTCCCTTTCCTCCGTCGTCCCTTTCCTCCATCCTCCTTTCAACCAACCATAAGTTTAAAACCCTCCCCATGCAAATTCATGATCTGGATTGAAGGGTCTTCACGGAGGTATTTGCGGAGCTTGGTAATGTAAACGTCCATGCTGCGCGCATTGAAGTAGGAATCGTCGCCCCAGATGGTTTTTAGTGCAAAACTCCGGCTGATAGGCTGGTTGAGATTCTGGCAGAATAGTCGGAGTAACTCCGATTCCTTGCTCGTAAGGCGCGCAGAAGTGTCGCCGATAGCTAGTTGCTGGTGATTATAGTCAAAGGTATATTGGCCAATTTTGAATGCCTTGACCTCTTCGGGCTGGTCGGTCTGCCGGGCATAGCGCCTGAGAATAGCCTGGATCCGCATGAGTAGTTCTTCACGGTCGAAAGGCTTGGTAACGTAGTCATCCGCCCCAACCCGGAAACCCTGCATCGTATCTTCCTTCATCGACTTCGCCGTTAGAAAAATAATAGGCACATCACGCCCACTCATACGTACCTCTTTTGCCAGCGAAAAGCCGTCTTTTTTGGGCATCATCACATCGAAAATGCACAAATCATATTCTTTATCCACAAAGTGCTGCCATCCTTTTTGCCCATCAGTAGCAAGGTCGGTAGGAAAGCCTTTATCGGTCAGATATTCCTGAAGAAGCATTCCGAGGTTGGCGTCGTCTTCAACGAGTAAAAGATTGGGCATTTGGAAAAGAGGTAAATCGTTTAGGTTTGCAAGATACAACATCCCTGCCCGGGGTGGGCTGACCCATGAATAACAGAATTCAGGAAAAATTGCTGAATGGTTACATCCTGCGTAAATTAACCCGATAAAACTAGCGATCTTTCGTATCTGTAAAACCTTCTTAATTCATAAAAAATGTTAAAGTTCATCCTATGGGTCGCCGCGATCCTCGTGATTCTCGGCATAGTGTACATTTCCGGGCCAAAAGTGCCGGAAGCACGCCTTACGCCTGTTTTACCAACCGTTACCAGCGATCTTGCGAAGCTGGAAGACGAGATAAACCGTACGGAAAAGGCCACGCCACTTTTGAAGTCCGACAATGAGGCGAGGATCGTGTGGGCGAACGATAGCCTGAAACAGAAGACGACTTACAGCATCGTGTACATTCATGGGTTCGGGGCGAGCTGGGCGGAGGGCGACCCCATTCACAAGGACCTGGCTAAAAAGTATGGTGCCAATCTCTACCTCTCGCGTATGCACGACGCCGGTATCGCCGATACCAACGCATTCGACGACCTCACCCCTGCCAATTTCCTGGCCGGAGCGAAGCGCGCGCTGGCGATCGGGAAAGCCCTGGGAGATACGGTGATCGTAATCGGTACCTCGGCGGGTGGGCTGCTTTCTGTTTACCTGGCGGCTACGCATCCGGAAATCAAGGGATTGGTACTTTACTCACCGTGTATGGCCATTGCAAACCCGGCGATGAAGCTCGTGACCGGTCCATGGGGCCAACAAATACTGCATAAAGTGATGGGTACCCACAATATGGGTAAAGATTCCATTCCTGCTCAGGCGCAGTTCTGGTTACAGGGCTATCATACCAATGGGCTGACGACGTTGCAGCAGATGATCGACGCCATTGCCCGGCCGGAGGTATTCGCCGAAGTCAAAATGCCGGTTTTTGTCGGGTATTATTATAAAGATGAAGAGCACCAGGATAAAGTGGTGTCGGTGAAGGCGATCCGTAAAATGTTTGAAGGCCTGGGCACGCCGGCCGACTTGAAAGAGGAAATGGCATTTCCGGAGACCGGCGACCATGTGATCGGCTCGCGGTTACGGTCGAAAGATGTAAAGAGCGTGTACGAGGCCACAGACCGGTTTTTTCAGGAAAAGCTGCATTTGAAACCAGTAGAAAAGCCTGTCGCCCAGCCTTGAACGGATACAGGAAAGGCATCGTGGCGGCGGACATTGTGGTTAAAGCCGTTAAAAATGCTTTACTTTGCCGGCTTGAACGGACATCCTAATTAATCAACAATAAAAGGAAACATGGCTTACGGTTTATTAAAAGGAAAAAGAGGAATTATATCGGGAGCATTGGACGAAAACTCCATTGCCTGGAAAGTAGCGCTGAAAGCAAAGGAAGAAGGTGCCACGTTTGTACTCACCAACGCGCCTATCGCCATGCGTATGGGGGCGATCAATGATCTCGCGAAACAATGCGACGCCGAGATTATCCCTGCTGATGCTACTTCCCTGGAAGATATCGAGAACCTCTTTACCAAATCGACCGAGATTCTCGGCGGCAAGATCGATTTCGTATTGCACTCAATCGGAATGTCGCTGAACGTACGCAAGGGCCGGTCCTATGGCGACCTGAACTACGAGTGGTTCCAGAAGGGTGTGGATATTTCGGCACTTTCGCTGCACAAATTCTTGCAGGTAGCTGAAAAGCTCGACGCGATCAACGATTGGGGATCGGTTGTGGCATTATCCTACATTGCGGCCCAACGTACCTATTCATTCTATAATGATATGGCCGAAGCCAAAGCCATGCTTGAAAGTATCGCGCGCAGCTACGGCTACCGCTATGGAAAAGCCAAAAATGTGCGTGTGAATACGATTTCGCAGTCGCCTACCAAAACCAAGGCCGGCTCGGGTATCGAAGGATTCGACGCATTCTATGATTTCGCAGAAAAAATGAGTCCGCTGGGCAATGCTTCGGCAGATGATTGCGCGAATTACGCGATCACCCTGTTCTCGGATCTGACCCGTTTCGTGACGATGCAGAACCTGTACCACGATGGCGGTTACTCTTCAACCGGTATTTCCGAAGAACTGGTAACGATGATCCAGCAACAGGCGGAGCAGCAGCAGTAATATTCCAATTCGATTTTCTGAAAACCCTTCAAGGCACGTGTTTTGAAGGGTTTTCTTTTTGTATTAAAATAAATGCGTATACACACCGTTTCGCGTTGTGTAATGTTTGAAGAACCAATTAGTTTAGCCAAATAAAATCCATTTATGAATCATCAGACCCGTCACCCCTTTTTCAGCAAAGCCGGGGCATTGGCAAGCCGCCTTCTGCTCGCAGCCATGTTCCTGACTTTATTTTCATGTGGAGGAGAAAAAGAGGCCACCAAAGAGGCCGTCCCCAATGCGCCGGTTTACACACTGGTGTTTCTGGATAAAACCCAAAGCGTGCATGTCGACAAACGCTATGTGAACGACAAGTATCGCCAGGCACTGACCGATATTATCGAGCAGAATATGAAGAACAAAGGCGATAAACTGGAAGTGTACTTCATTCACGAAAATACATCGAAGGCTCGTGCATTGTCTCTCACCGTTCGTAGTGAGCGAGATAACCTCGAAGGCGCGAATGCGACTGACCGTGAAGGCATTGAAACCGCATTTCAGCTGACATTGCAAAAGGAAAAGAGCATTTACCTGCGCCAGTTACTGGCAAAGCTCAACCAGCAGAATACAGGGGCCTCCAACTTGTCGACCGACATTTGGGCCAGCTTGCCTGTTATCGCCAAAGCCGGCGAAAGTGGCTCGGAAGTGAAAGTATATTATTTCAGTGATATGGTGGAAAGCGTAAAAGGCGCCGATCGCCGCGATTTTCATACGAATCCACCTAAAAGCGACGCGGAGGCAGAAGCGGATGCCAAAGAAGATACCAAAAAGCTGGAACGTTACGCGATTGGCTCCCCAAAGGTCACGATCGTGTCCCCATTCGAACCAACGGCGTCAAGCAAAGAGAACAACCCGCACGTGACGCATTACTGGCAGACGCTCTTTCAGGAACTGGGCGGGGTAAGTGTAGAGGAACTTTGAGTAGGATACTATAAATTCTGAATGGCTTTCAGATTCTCGGCATCGTCGAATATGGCGCGGATGGGAATTTGGAAGCCGTCAATTGCGAAACTCTTAATGTCGCCCACCGCAGATTTGAGAATCAACTGATATTCGTCGCCGAAAAGGTGATATTGCTCGACTGTGTGACTTTCCGGGTCGATTATCCAGTACTCTTCAATTCTATGTGCCTGGTAGTCCTTAAATTTTACTCCGCGGTCACGGGCCGCTGTCGATGGAGATAAAATTTCGACAATAAAATCGGGCGCTGGAAAAAGCACTTGATTATCCGTCGTCTTATCTGCTTTTTCTTTTCTGAAATAGCACAGGTCCGGCTCATAGTCATTGCGGGTGAGAGCAACCATATATTTTTCTCCTCCAACCAAACCTAGCCCTTCCCTGTTGACATAAATATCGAGCAGATGACCGAGGCGAAAGAATATCCTGCCATGCTGCTTCTGAGCCGGAGAGTGAACAATGATTTCTCCGTTGATGAACTCTACCTTTTGTTCTCCGGTAACGCCATCATAAAATTTCAACCGACGCTTCCGTTCTTCATCGAGGGCTTTTTGCACCGCATCCAGCACCAGATAGGCATCCGGCACATTCATGATTTCCGAAACGATACGATTACTCATCTCTTTTGTCAACTGTAGTGTTTCCAAATTTAACAAAGTTTACGGTGAAAAGATAGACCTATGGGCGTCGTCATCCAGCCCAATTCTCCCTGTCCAGACTCCGATACTGAATCGCTTCGGCCAAATGCTCGATCTTGATATCATCACTACCGGCGAGGTCGGCGATGGTGCGGGATACCTTGAGAATGCGGTCGTAAGCGCGGGCGGAGAGGCCGAGGCGTTCCATAGCCTTGCGAAGCAGCATTTTGCCGCCTTCGTTGATGATGCAGATTTGTTTTACCATTTCCGGCGTCATCATCGCATTGGAATAGATTTCCTTATGATTTTGGAAGCGTTCGGTCTGGCGCTGGCGGGCGAGGATCACGCGCTCACGGATCTGCTCGCTGCTTTCCGATTTGCGGGTGGAGGAGATTTGCTCGAAGGAAACGGGCGTCACTTCCACGTGCAGGTCGATGCGGTCGAGTAGTGGGCCGCTGATTTTGTTGAGGTATTTCTGAACGACACCCGGGCCGCAAACGCAGTCTTTTTCAGGATGGTTGTAATAGCCGCAAGGACAGGGGTTCATGCTCGCGATCAGCATGAAGTTGGCAGGATATTCAACAGCCATTTTGGCCCTCGAAATACTTACTTTTCTTTCTTCCAATGGCTGCCGCATGACTTCCAGCACCGAGCGTTTAAATTCCGGAAGTTCGTCGAGAAACAGCACGCCATTGTGCGCCAGGGATATTTCTCCCGGTTGCGGATAACTCCCGCCACCTACTAACGCCACGTCGCTGATTGAATGGTGTGGCGAGCGGAAGGGGCGGCGCGATACCAGTGTAGCCTGCTTGCCTAGCCTCCCTGCTACGGAATGTATTTTGGTTGTTTCCAATGCCTCCGGCAGGCTCAGTGGCGGCAATATGCCCGGAATACGCTTGGCCAGCATGGTTTTGCCAGCTCCGGGCGGACCGATCATAATGGCGTTATGCCCGCCCGCGGCGGTGATCTCCAATGCGCGCTTGATATTTTCTTGCCCTTGAACATGCTCGAAATCGGCTTCGTAGTCGTTTTGGGAAGTGAAGAAGAGGTCGCGGGTATCGACGATGAGAGGCTCGATGTCTTTCGTTCCCTTGAAAAAGCCGATAGCGTCGGCCAGGGTTTCGATGGCGATCACGTCGAGGTTGTTTACGATAGCGGCTTCGGACGCGTTTTCAGAAGGTAAAACAATGCCTCTGAAACCTTGTTTACGCGCTTCGATAGCGATGGGAAGCACTCCTTTGATAGGGCGTAAAATACCGTCCAGCGAGAGTTCGCCGAGGATAATGTAGTCTTCGGGGTTGCGGATGCAAACGAGCTGGTCCGAACATTGTAATGTGCAAATGGCAATCGGCAGGTCGTAGGCGGAGCCTTCCTTGCGGATGTCGGCAGGTGCCAGGTTCACGACCAGTTTCTGCCGAGGCATTTTGTAGCCGAAATGTTTCAGAGAGGCTTCAACCCGCTGCTGGCTCTCTTTCACGGCGCTGTCGGCCAGGCCGACCATGTAAAATCCCAACCCCTGGCCAACATTTACTTCAATGGTGATGATCGTCGCATCGACGCCGAAAACGGCGCTCCCGTATGTTTTAGCAAGCATTAGTGTGTGCTTTGATGAATAGAAAAATTTTTGGTAAAAATAGCAGGAAAAAGGCGAAAGCAGGGAAACCGCACGCAAGGCTTGCGCAACCGGTTGATCATTCCTAATTTATGAATCCATTAAACTAAACCCATGAATCGCATCTTTCTGACCCTGTTATTTTTCGTAGGCATCATATCGTTTACCGTAGGGCAATCGAAACGAAAGCCTCTGAAGGGAAAAATCATTTGCATTGATCCCGGCCACGGAGGTACTGCGGCCACGGACAGTTATCGTGTGGGCCCGGACGGCGAGCGGGAGGAGTGGGTGAACCTGCGGGTAGCATTGCTGTTGCAACAAATGCTTGAAAAGAAGGGGGCGAAAGTGGTGATGACAAGAATTGCGGACGTTGAAGTACCGCTTGCCGACCGGGCGAAAGTTGCCAAAGACCGTAAAACCGATCTTTTCGTTTCGATCCATCACAATGCAACCGCCGATTCGTCGGTTAACTTTCCGATCATTTATTTTCATGGAAACATGTCGGAGAATGTAGCCAGTGTGGATTTTGGAAAAGAACTGGCTCGTGCGTTGTTGAAATACCTGCATAAGCCCCAGACACCTGTTTCGCTCGTTTCCGACTTCACAATATTCGCCGATGCCGGGGCTTCCGTGCTCAGGAATACTTACGGAATGCCCGCACTTCTCGCGGAAGCTTCATTTTTTACAAACCCTTCCGAAGAGCAGCGACTGAAACAACCTGAGCATAACCAGAAAGAGGCCATTGCGTATACCGAGGCCATTGTCGCGTTCCTTACAAAGCCTGTCGCGCCTATTGCCGCTAAAAACTCGAAGGTGCCTGTGATACCCGCATTCAAAGTTTTCCAGGAGGCCGAACGTATGACACCCATTGCAAAACGCTGGCGGCAGGACTTCGAGGAAGGAAGAGTGTTTGTGACAAAACGCGATACTGCATTGCTGCGGGAGTCGTACGAGCTTTTTACCCGCTCAGCCCGCTCCTTCCCCGACTCCTGGCTGGCCGGCCAATGCCACCAGAACCGCGCCGTCCTTTTGCGCAAGCTAGGAAAGGGCGTCGAAGCCGGGCAGGAAGATCAACGGTCCCGTGAGTATTACGTGCCCGTTTCGGCCATTCCTGCTGTCCGTTAATGAATTACATCCGTCCGGTTACGAACAAAAATCATTTTTCTCCATATGTAATTAATTGATATATAAGTATCTTTCAAATTGGCATGATTATTTTATCTACAAAAGTGAAATATATAAAATAATGAAGCGGACGTACCTTGGAGAATTTGAAGAACTGGTGCTGCTGACCGTGGCTATTCTGAAAGAGAAAGCCTACGGCGTGGCCATCGCCGATGAGTTGCAGGACCAGACGGGCCGCTCGGCCAATATCAGCGCTGTGCATGCTGCATTGCACCGGCTGGAAGAAAAAGGAATGCTCGCGTCGCACTTGGGAGAAGCTACGGCCGAGCGTGGCGGCAGGCGCAAGCGACTGTTTGTTGTGACTGCATTGGGCGGCGCGACATTATCGGAGATCAAGGAAATGCGAAACCGCCTTTGGAATGCGATTGGACCAGCCACATTAATCCCCACCATATGAAGCCTCCCCACCCTCCCCGCTGGGCCGACGCCCTGCTCAGGCTACTATGCACACCCCATTTGCTGGAAGAGGTGCAGGGCGATCTCTATGAGCGTTTTCAAGCCGACTACCTGGCTTTTGGGCAAAAGGAGGCGAGCCGTCGCTATTCTCTGAATGTAATAGGCTTCATCCGTCTGCGGTTCGGGTTCGAACGGGCAGGCTGGTCGAACGCATTAAGGACCCGGACTAATTCCAACCATCAGACCCCATACCCGGCCATGTTCAACAATTACTTCAAAATTGCGCTGCGGAACCTTTGGCGCAATCGTACAACCAGCATTATCAGCATACTGGGCCTGTCGGTAGGGCTTGCGAGTGGACTGGTAATCTTCTTGCTTGTGGGTTACCTGTTCAGCTTTAACCGCTATCATACCAAATCGGAGCGTATTTACTGGGTCGTTACCGATATTTTAAATGATAAACCGCAGCCGACGGATGTGACGCCGAGGCCGCTCGGGCAGGTTCTTCGCGACGAATACCCGTTTGTGGAAAGTGCTGTGCGACTGAATAATGTATTCGGCGCATTGGTGGGCGTTCCGGATGGGAAGGGTGGCATGTCAAAGAAATTTGAAGAATCCCGGAATATCTGTTTTACAGAACCGGAGTATTTCAAAGTATTCGATTCCGAATGGGCGGCGGGTGAGCAGCGGGCTGCATTAAGCGCCCCGAATACCGCGGTGCTATCGAGGGCGTATGCGAAAAAGTATTTTGGTACCGACCAGGCCATTGGTAAAACGTTGCGCCTGGATAACAAAACAGACCTTACGATAACTGGTATTATTGAAAACCCGCCTTCCAACACGCAGCTGCGATACGATGTGCTCATTTCCTACGCTACGCTGCCGGGCTTGTGGAGTGACCCCGGCATGATGGAAACCTGGGGCGAGCCTATTACGATGTGCTGGGTGGCATTGAAAGAGGGTACCGATGCGGCCCGACTGGACCAGGCACTGGCGGAAATCACACGAAAGTATTATAATGCGAAAGACGCCGGAACGTACAAAATGCGGACGATCCCGCTGCACGAAATGTTCCATATGCCCGGTTATGGTCCGGCGCCACGTCCCATTTTATATGCATTGCTCGTAGTCGGCGTATTTCTGGTGATTGCGGCCTGCGTGAATTTCATCAACTTGTCCACAGCGCAAGCGATCAGGCGGTCGAAGGAGGTGGCGGTGCGCAAAACGATGGGTAGCTCGCGGGCCCAGCTGATTGGGCAATTTATGCTGGAAACGGCGATATTGTGCGGGGCGGCGTTTGTGATGGCGTTGCTGCTCGCCCAATTGAACTTGCCGATGCTGAACGGGGCATTGTGGATGCTTCGCGCAGACATTTCTGTGCTGGATTTGTTGAATACCCATGCATTGTGGTGGTTTGGGTGCCTGGTTATGCTGGTGATCTTGCTGGCAGGGCTTTACCCGTCGGCTGTGCTGGCCCGCTTCAATCCGGTAGCCGCATTGAAAGGGAAGCCGGGCGGTCGGAGCGAAGGGAGGTTTTCGGTGAGGAAAAGCCTGGTGGTCGTGCAGTTTTTTATCACACAGCTTTTCATTATCGGGGTGATCGTGATGTCGGCGCAAGTGAAGCATTTAAAAACGGCCGATCCCGGATTTGATCGGGAAGGCATCCTGATGGTGGGCCTTCCGAGCGGTAATGCGGCAAAAAACGATGCCTGGACGAACCAGCTCGGTACCATGCCCGGTGTGCAGGCTGTGGCGCTGGGTGGAGAGCCCCCTATGTCCCAAATGGATGCCGACGAGCCATTTACATTCGATCATCGTACTGAAAAGGAGAAATTCCAGGTGCGCGTGCGGATCGGGGACGATCATTATGTCCCCGTCTTTGGATTAAAAATGCTGGCAGGAAGAAACCTCGAATCCGGGGATACTTCACGGCGGGAAGCGTTGGTAAACCAGGCAATGCTGAAACAGTTGGGCATCGGCAACCAGGCCGACGTTTTGAACAAGGACATCCGGCTCTGGGACCGCGAACGTACGATTGTCGGGGTTATAAAGGATTTTAATCTCGATCCGCTGAGCAATTACGCGCAGCCCGCAGTGGTGGTCAATGAGCCTACGGCTTATGCCATGACGGCCATTAAGCTTCAAACCGGCACGATGAATACGACCTTGCCCCGCATTGAAAAGGCCTGGAATGCATTGTTTCCGGAGCATGTTTACCACGCCGGTTTTCTGGAAGACAAGATCAACGATTTCTATTCCACCGAACAAATACTGTTGGGCCTTATCCGCGTATTTTCCGTCATCGCGGTCCTGATCGGCTGCCTCGGGCTGTACGGCCTCGTCACGTTCATGGCCGAATCGCGGTCGAAAGAGATCGGTGTGCGAAAAGTACTCGGCGCGACGGAGAACCAGGTGCTCTGCATATTCGGAAAGGATTTCGGGCGGTTACTAATTACCGGTTTTGTACCTGCGGCGGCATTGGGCTGGTTTATGATGTCCAGCTGGCTGCAAAGATATGCCTACCGGATCGATATCGGCTGGTGGATTTTCGCATTGACCATTGGCATAACAGCCCTGATCACGATACTGACTATTTCCATTCAATCCATTCAGGCGGCCAGAACCAATCCGGTCGTAAGCCTGCGGAGCGAGTAACGTTATTCAACCACTGCCGATACGCAAATATAAGTCGGGATGATACCGGTCGCACGGATACGTACCTCAGCGTCCTCTGCCTGCGTGTTGCCGGTGAGCACGAGCGCGGTATCGAGGCCGAATTTGTTTCCGCCGAGAATATCGGTATTCAAGGTATCGCCTACCATCAAAATGTCTTTTTTACTCACATTAGGATAGTTTTTAATGTGCTGGTAAGCAAAAATGAACATCTGCGGGTCGGGTTTGCCGAAGCGGATAAACTCACGTCCGATGGTGTTTTCGATCATCTTCGCCAATGCGCCGATGGCGAAGGAGACACGGCTTTTTGAAGCCGGATAAGTCTTGTCCGTATTCGCCACGATGACCGGAATGTTGCGTTTCCGCAGCAGGTTCAGCGTTTTGGTCAAATCCGTATTCCAGTCGAAACCTTCATCATCCAGAAACACCAATGCATTGATATCGCCCACATTGTTTAAATCCAACTGGCGAATGGAGAGTGTTTTTAAATCCGAGGTCTCGATATAATGCGCCGAGTTTTCGGTGCCGAGGTAGGCAACGGTGCCTTTTCTTACCTTCAAATCGAGGTACTCGCGGGCGAGCATACCCGACGAAATAATACGGTCGGGCGTGACATCGTTGATGCCCAGGTTCACATAGCTCTGCGCCAGTTGCTCAGGGCTGCGGGAGGCGTCATTGGTAACCACGTAAAAATCCTTTCCGTGCTCGCGCAGGTAGGCGAATGTGTTTTCAATGCCGGGGATCAACCCGTTGTACGTTTTGAGCACGCCGAATGCGTCGAAGAAAATAACGTCGTATTTCGAGATGACGGATTTAAAATTATCGAGTACCATACAATTGGTTTCTTGGGAGTGAATAGGGTGAAAGGAGGTTGCTAAATTTTCAGGGCACGGAGGATCTTGTCTGGATCGAACCCGTCGATCGAGGGGAAATACAACTCATAGGCCTCGCGCTGCAACTTGGTGCAGTACGAGCGGTGGAAAAAGTATTTACCATATTTGATCACATAATTCAATATAAAAAAGCGGTAAGCTTCCTTCATGAAGCGGACTTCATTCTCGGTGAGCGGGTAAACCTTGTGGTATTCCTGCAAGAACATCAGGAACCGCTCTTCCATCAATGGCCCGATGAGGTAACTGAATACCGTGCGGTCGCCGACATTGGAACACACCCTGCTGAAAAAGTAGAAATCCATCACCCGCGACGACACGCGGAACCAGTCGTAATCCCAGCGTGAAAACAGTTTCATATCGTCTGTAACCGAGAAATTCCCGATGTTCCAGTCCACGAAAACGGGCATTAGATCGAACGAGCTAACATTCAGGCGCTGGATATTTTTCATAAAAATATCGCATTGCTTTTTAAGGATATGGATATACCCGCGGTGCTCGTACTGTCCGGTGTCGGTTTCCAGGATTTCGAGCAAATGATGGATGTCGGTGCGAAGGTTTTTGGACGATTTGGGAATGGATCGGCTCGCCCGGAAGCACGCCTGATGGAATCTGGCAGCTTCGGTACCCAGTTTTCGGATGTGTTCTTCTTCCAGTCGTCGCGGCATGCGGTTCATCGCGCGGATGGGGTTGTAAAAAACCACCCAGGTATCCACAAAGTCTTCCTGGTAGCGATAGGTATAGACCTGGTTGTTCTTCACCAGCGACTTCGCGAGGACGTTCTCGAAAGGATAAAGCAGGTTATTGGAAAGGGCCTGGATAATCCGGTGGTCCTCCTTGAAATGTTCGTATTTTCCAAAATAAGAAAGCTTCGCAACCACTTTGTCGTCATTGTCAAGCGTGACGCGGAAAACGTGATTGGTCGAAACTTTGGCACTGATATCTTCTACAAATTTGACCCCGATCGAACTATCGAACCCTGCCCAGGCTTTCCGGATAATTTCGGGATAATCTTTTAAACGCATTCCAATCTCGCATTAGGCTTTACAGATGGCACCAAAGGTAGCAAACTCACCGGAGCAGAATACCCTGGCTGTTGGGATTGAATAAAAAAATAATCCCATAATTTTGCAAAAACTTACTTTTTGAACTTTGTTTTACTATTTCTCGCGTTTTCTGGTCCGTCTGGCATTGCCTATTTATCTGAGAAAGCTTTGCGTAGTCAATTTCGATAAATTACCCAAAGGGACGCCGCTGCTGTTGGCCTCCAACCATCCCGATTCTTTTTTTGATGCCGTCGTGATCGGTTCCGTTCTGGAACAGCCGATTCACACGCTCACCCGCGGCGACGTGTTCCGTAAAAAAGTGGCCGCATTCTGGCTGCGGCAGATCAATCTGATTCCTGTTTTTCGTGGCTCGGAAGGTCGGCAATATGTTAAAAATCATGATGTTACTGCGCAGGAAAGCCACGATGCGTTAAAGAAGGGCGATGCCGTAGTTGTATTTTCGGAAGGTATTTGTGTTAACGAATGGCGCCTTCGGCCGCTCGGCAAAGGTACCGCGCGGATGGCCTATAAGATCTGGTACGGCGACGACGCGCTCCAAAGTATGAAAGTGATTCCGACCGGCCTGAACTATGAAAACTTCCGTGGCCCCGGTAAACGCGTTTCCTTGAATTTCGGGGAAGCCATTGCCGCCGACGACATTCAAACCAGCCCGCAGGAATACGAAAAATGGCTCCGGGAATTCAATGAAATCCTCGACCGCAAAATGAACGGTGAAATCCTCACCATTTCCAATGACTTGCCGAAAGCCGAGCAACAGCGGCAATTGAATGCATTTTTCGACCAATGCGCAACTCCCAAAGCGAAGAGTAACCCGTTGCTGGGCGCAATTGGCTGGGTCGGTCGCATGGTTCATTTGCCAGTATATTCGTTCTTTCAGAAAAAGGCGGCCAAACTAACTGCCAGGTCGGTTTTTTATGACTCCGTGTTGTTTGGAATGCTGCTGTATTTATATCCGGTGATCGTCGTGCTGCTTTCCATTATCGTTGCCCTGTTAGCTGGCTGGCAGGCTGGACTCGGTACATTTATAGGGCTGCCTTTGCTGGCCTGGGTGGGGAGTAAATGGTAGGGTTTAGTGTTACCTCAAAAAAGAATTAACCATGCAAATTTGCAAGTCAAGTGCAAATTTGCATGGTTAATTCTTGAAAATTGTATTTATGGATGCCGGGAATTGTACTATTTGTCTTTCACTTTATTCAATCCCATTGCTTTCAACATCCAGTTTGGCAGCGGCTTCCTTAACCCTCTCTTTTGCAAATCCAGGAACCAGCCGAGTTTTTTCATAATAGGTACTTTGTGTGTTTCCACGAGTTCGATCAGCGTTCCGTCCGGATCTTCGAGATAGGCGAAGCGGCCTGCGGCATTCTCCATGCCGAATGAGCTCTCGCTATCGATGGTGAATGGGTAACCTTGTCCTTGAAGCTTGGTTTTCAAAGCGTCCATATCCAGTGTGTCGAAACACAGGTGAATATACCCGCAATCGCCCCAGTAGCGATTTTCGAATATCTTTTTAGGCGTGCGGTCGAGGGCTTGCACGAGCTCGATCTGCACGTCGCCGAGCAGGCGGCTGAATGCGCCGTCGGGTGTGAAATTCTTACGAAGAAGCATTCTGCGGAAACGCTGGCCGGGAATGGACGTCGGCAAGTCTTCGAAAACACCTGTTTTGTCGTAAACGATATTCAGTGGTTGGAGCAGGTTTTGGTAAAAAACGGCTGCCTTATCGATGTCGGAAACGCCGATCACGACACCGGCTACGCCTCCCACGTTTTTGCCTTTGGTCTGGAACCAGGTAGCGTCGCTGGTGATCTGAAATACATTACCGTATGGATCGGTCCCCCAGAAACCTTCACCTTCGGGAAGCTTAGAGAGTGGGCCGGTGGCTTCTTTGGAATGGCTTTTCACCCATTCGTGGGCTTTTTTGACGTCCGGGGCTTTGAAACGGATCGCGTTAATACCCAGGTCGCCGATTTCCACCTTGAAATTCGCAGGCTGCGAAACGCGGCTCGTGAACGACCATATTTCCAGTCCGCCGCCGCCAGCCATGTTGAGCACCAGCGCTGCCTGCCGCGATTGTACTTTGCCGCCAGTGTAGGGCGTCATGAGCGGGGCATCCGCTTTTTCATCAAATATAGGCACGTCGAAACCCAGCACCTGCCGGTACCATTTCCAGGTTTCGGGCACATTCTGGCAACCAATTCCTACCTGTTGAATTCCAGAGATCAGCGGAGCACTCATTTGTTGAGGTTATATGAGGATAAAGGTGGATAATCTTAACGAAGCGGCAATTTTACGAAATAAAAAGGAAACCAGCGGTGGCACAGGCATTTGAACTGGGAATGCGACCTGTGGAAAAATTTCTCGGGGTACAAAAACTAAATGATTATTTGATAAGCATAATAATTGCTATCTTTAAAATGGTTTTCCAAAATTTTATTTCAAAAACCTGGAAATCAACGCATCCATTTGGTTGCACTCATCGTATCTGTGATGAGCCCGTCTCAATGATAGTCTAGAATGAACCAGTCAGTAGTAATTGCACCGATAGGCGAGAGCCTACCGGATTTTTTGAGTTCCAAACAGTATTCAAAAATTGTAGTAATAGCCGATAACAACACCAAAAGGCATTGTTATCCGATTTTGAAGACGATTTTGCCCAAGCATAGTGTTGTAACCGTTCCCAGTGGCGAGGCGCACAAAACATTGGCGACTTGCGAGAAAATCTGGGAGGCCATGACCAAGGACGAGCTTGACCGCCACGCGTTGGTGATCAATGTGGGCGGCGGGGTGATCGGCGACATGGGTGGTTTCTGTGCCGCGGTGTACAAGCGTGGAATAGATTTTATCCAGGTTCCGACGACCTTGCTTTCGCAGGTGGATGCGAGTGTGGGAGGAAAGTTGGGGATTGATTTTCAGGGTTTTAAAAACCACCTGGGTGTTTTTAATATCCCGAAAAGCGTGCTCATCGACCCGGTGTTTTTGAAAACTTTGCCGGAGCGGGAGATACGCTCAGGGTTTGCGGAGATTATCAAGCATTGCCTGATCGCCGACGGGGCGAAATGGGAGGAAATCCGGTCGAAGGATTTTGAACAGCAAAACTGGCCCGACCTGATCGCGCATTCGGTGAAGATCAAGCAGCAGGTGGTGGACCAGGACCCTACGGAGAAAGGTTTGCGGAAGATCCTGAATTTCGGGCACACGCTCGGCCATGCGGTGGAGACGTGCTTTTTGAATAAGGGCCCCAAGGAGCGGCTTTTCCACGGGGAAGCCATTGCGGTGGGGATGATCATGGAAGCATATCTGTCGTTCGAACGGAAAATGATCGACCAACAGACGTTGACAGATATTGAAGAGTTCCTGTTCGCGACGTACGGCAAAGTGAAGATCAAGCCGGAGGATATCGAGGAGATCATCGCGCTGACGCGGCAGGATAAGAAAAATAAGGGAAAGGAAATCAGGTTTTCATTGCTGAAAGGGGCCGGGCAATGTGCCTTTGATATCGTAGTAACGGCAATTGAAATGCGCAGATCAATAGCTTATTATTTGGGATAGATTTACAGTGCGGCATAAGCTATTGGTAGTGTAAGAGGAGTATTGAAAATACATTCTTGATATATCTTAATTCACAACCTGACAAATTTAAATGCTTATGCTGAGGTCTATTTCTATTTATGCTGCTTTACTGCTCGTAGTCGTGATTGCAGGGTGTTCCAGTGGCCGGAAAGTGTTTGTGGAGCATGATTACAGCTACGAAACCAATTTTAAAGATTACTCTTCTTATACGTTTCTGGAATGTGAGAGGGATACCAATAATCTTTGCACCGAAATTTATGAGGCGATCCGTCGCCAGATGCAGGTAAGAGGCTACAAGCTCACTGCCGAAAAGCCTACGCTGCTGGTGAATTATGGTATTTTCTACGATAACCTGCGTTACCAGGGCTATATGCAGCCGGTGATCAAGAACTGGGTAGATACGGAGAATGAGGGATTCCGCTATGAACCGATTAAATACGCGCTCGACAAAGGGACGCTGATCGTTTCACTGATTGATGCGGAGAGCGACCAGGTGGTTTGGAGAGGGTACGCTTCGGGGATATTTAAAGGGACAGAAGGTTCCAATAACCATTACCGGAGCGTTGTAAGGCGCATTTTTGACCAGTATCCGCTGTTTGCGAAAGGGTATGACCCGCGGCGTTACAGCGAGCAGGTTGGGCGATGATTTTTAATTGATAAAAAGAAAAAGCCGATCTCGTGTGCTCTGTCAGGGACACGCGGGATCGGCTTTTTTGTGGCTACTTCGTCAGACCGGCGTCGTCCGACGCTCCGAGTGCCAAAGCGCCCCAATCGAGGTTTTCGCGGCCTTTGGCAAGGCCGGAAATGAAGCGATTTTTGATAATATCCGCGAAAGGCATCGGTGCATTTACATCCGAGGCGGTTTGGAGCGTCAGGTTAATGTCCTTCAACCCGAGCGGATAGCGGAATGCGACGGGCTCGTAGGCGTGCTGCGCTACTATTTTGCCATAATTCTGAAAAATAGGAGCCGCGAACAAGGTCGATGTCAGCATTTCGTAAATGCTTTGTCTTGAAATGCCATTTTTTTCGGCCATGGTGAATGCTTCGCCCATCATTTCGAGGCTGCACGCGATCATGAAGTTTCCTGCGAGCTTGATTACATTCGCCGCTCCGGGATCGTCACCAAAATCGAAAACACCTTTTACGAAGCTCTGCACAATGGGCTTAATGCGCTCCTTTGCGGCTGCATTACCCGAAAGGCAGATGTTCCCCACCTTCGCGCGTACCGCTTCCGGCCGGGCGAATATGGGCGCGCCCACGTAATGCGCGCCGTACCACTCGTGCACCTGCGCGAGCTGGCGCGAGGTTTCTGGTGAAATGGTGCTCATGGAAATGTGTACACCGTCTTTTCCGAGCTTTTCAACCAATTCCATCGAAAATAGCTCTTCCACGGCTGCGTCGTCGGCTAGCACCGAAAATACGAGCCCGCCGGTAGTAATGGCGTCGATGGGATTTTCCACCACGGTGGCGCCGAGTTTGATCAATGGCGCTGCTTTGGAAGCCGTTCTGTTCCAAACGGCCAGTTCGTAACCCGCTTCGAGCAGGCATTCAGCGATAGGAGTACCAAGGTTCCCGAGTCCGAGAAACGCTATTTTTTCAGACATAATAACAGGTTTAGATTACAATTAAACTTGAATGACACCCACATTGAATGGCTTCTCAATGGGCGCCTGCTCGGAGGCTGTGATGCCGGCCGATATAATGCGCCGCGTTTCCACGGGATCGATAATGCCGTCGACCCAGAGGCGCGCGGCGGCGTAATAAGGAGATAATTCCTGGTTGTAGCGGTCGGTAATCTGGCTCAGCAATTCCTTTTCAGCCTCGGGGGTGATCGTTTCGCCTTTGGCTTTCAAGTTGGCCGTTTGTACTTGCAGCAATGTCCGTGCTGCGGTAGCGCCGCTCATCACGGCCATCTGGGCCGTTGGCCAGGCGAATATCAGCCGAGGATCGTAGGCTTTGCCGCACATGGCGTAGTTTCCCGCGCCATAGGAGTTCCCGATAATGAATGTAAACTTCGGTACGACCGAGTTTGCCACCGCATTGACCATCTTAGCGCCGTCTTTGATAATGCCTCCCTGCTCCGCACGACTGCCTACCATAAAGCCGGTGACGTCGTGGAAGAAAACGAGCGGGATCTTTTTCTGGTTGCAGTTCATGATAAACCGGGCCGCTTTATCGGCCGCCTCGGCGTAGATCACACCGCCCATCTGCATTTCGCCTTTGCCGGAGCGTACCATTTTGCGCTGATTCGCGACGATACCCACTGCCCACCCGTCCACGCGCGCGTAGGCGCATATGAGGGTTTTGCCGTAGTCGGGTTTATACTCATCGAGCTCGGAGTTATCCACAATGCATTCCAGAATGGGTAATACATCGTAGGGTTTCAGGCGGTCGGTAGGGAGGAGGTTATAAATTTCTTCTGGTTTGCGCGAAGGGGCTTGCGTCGTTTTGCGGTCGAAACCGGCGGATTGGGGCTTACCTATTTTATCAATATGTCTTTTGATAGCATCCAGGCAGGATTTATCGTCGGGAAACTTGTTGTCTGTAACGCCGGAGATTTCGCAATGCATGGCCGCACCGCCTAGCGATTCCGCGTCGATATCTTCGCCGATGGATGATTTGACAAGATAAGGCCCTGCCAGAAATACCGAACCGGTGCCTTCCACAATGAATGCTTCGTCGGACATGATCGGCAAGTAGGCTCCACCCGCCACGCAGGCGCCCATAATGGCCGAAATCTGCACAATGCCCATGGCCGACATCTGCGCATTATTCCTGAAAATGCGACCGAAATGCTCCTTATCCGCGAAAACTTCGGCTTGCATAGGCAAATACACGCCCGCACTGTCGACGAGGTAAATCACCGGCAGCCGGTTCTCCATCGCGATTTCCTGGGCGCGCAGATTCTTCTTGGCGGCAATTGGGAACCAGGCACCGGCTTTCACGGTAGCGTCGTTCGCGACGATCATGCATTGTTTTCCTGAAACATAACCAATGCCCGTCACCACGCCACCCGACGGGCAGCCGCCCTCTTCTTCATACATTCCATCGCCCACAAATGCACCGACTTCAAGAAAATGCGAGCCTGGGTCGATCAGGTAATCGATCCTTTCGCGGGCTGTGAGTTTGCCTTTCTGGTGCTGCGCTTCGATTTTTTTCTTACCGCCGCCGAGCTTTACCTGCTCGTATTTCTGGTTGAGGATTTCGATGAGGTGGGGTAGGCTTTCCTGGCTGGTCATGATGATGAAGAATGGTGTGAGTAATTGAAATGGGCTTATTTCAAATGTAAAAAGTCGTTCACCGGTAAGCAAACGACTTTCATATTAATTTAAAATGCGAGGCCCTATTTAACGGTAGTAGCCGTATCCAGCGGCGACTCGGCCGGTCCTTTGTCTTTTTTACCAAAAACAGAAACATGGACATAACGCTTCGGATGCTCGCGGAAGTTGGTGAGCAGCTTGTTCATGCTGATCATCGTCCGGTTTAGGTTATTGTACAATGTCTCGTCCTTCACGAGTTTGCCGGCAGTTCCTTTGCCCGACTCTACGCTTGCGAGCAAAGTGTGTAGTTCCTCAATGGTTTTACGCGCGCTTGTTACGGTTTCGCCGAGGCGTAATGCATTCAGCGAGTCGGCCAGGGTGCCGGTTTTAGCAAGCAACGGCTTCAATTCTTTTTCCGTTTCGACGAGCGATGTTGTGAGTTTGTTCAGGTTAGAGGTCATCGCCAGCAGGTTTGCGCGGTTTTCGGCTAAAAGACCTTGCAGGCTGGTGCCGGTCTGGTTATAGTTTTTCAGAACCTGATTCAAAATCAAACCTGTCTCCTGGAAGCCGCCGACGACGAGGTCGAGGTTCTTAATGAGTGAATCGGCGTGGGAAACGAGGGGCAATGCTTTTTCCTGCAAAACAGCGGAAATACCCGACTCTTTTTTGGCAACAAGCGTGTCGCCGTCTTTCATCGGGGCGCCGGCACCCATTGCGAGGTGGATCACCTTGCCTCCGAGCAGGCCGCCATCAGCAAGTACCGCGCCTGTTCCCTGAGGTAATAGAATGCCTTTTTGCACATCAATGGTTACCAGCAGCTGGTTACCGCGGTTTTGGAGCAGTTTGATCTCCTGCACGCGACCCACGTTCAAGCCATTCAGCAAAACGGGATTGGAAGCGGTTAGTCCGTCGATATTGTCGTAAACGACGTGGTATTTATATGTTCTGGAAAAAACGTCGGAGCCTTTGAGGATGTGGAAGCCGAAATACAGCATGATAATGGCGAAAAGTGCCATGGCTCCGACTTTTGCTTCTCTTGATATTTTCATGGACTATTGGTTTGTCCTGCTCGCAGCAGCGGCAGGTTAAGCGGTATTAACACCAAAGTATCAAAAAATGTTTTGACAAATCAAAGCAATATGTGACCGTTGAGCTACCGGTCCATATCTTTTTTGTACGCCATAAATGCCGAATGAACGCATTTGGCGACTTCTTCCTGTCCGGCTTCGGAGCTCAGGTATTCCTCTTCATCGGGGGAGGAAAGGAAGCCGGTTTCGATCAGCACGCTGGGCATTGCGCAACGCCACAGCACGAGGAATCCTGCCTGTTTCACCCCGCGGCTATCGCGCTCGGAGATCGACTGGAATTTTTTCTCGATCAGGTCGGCTAGCTTTAAGCTGCTGGAAATGAATGCGCTCTGGTAATTTGCGAGCATAATGTGCGCGAGCGGCGAATCGGGGTCGAATCCTTTATACTTCTGTTTGTAGTTGGTTTCCTGCAAAATTACCGAGTTTTCGCGTTTCGCTACTTCCAGGTTACCCTCGGTTTTATGCAAACCCATTACAAAGGTTTCAGTACCTCTTACGCTTCTGGAACGCGGCGTAGCATTGCAATGGATGGAAATGAAAAGGTCGGCGTTGTTGCGGTTGGCGAATGCGGAACGCTCGCCGAGTTCGATGAACACGTCGGTAGAGCGCGTGAATAGTACTTTTACGTCCGGTGTTTCTTCCTTGATTTTCTTGCCAAGTTCCAGTGCTACGGCCAGTGCCACGTCTTTTTCCTTGGTATATTTGCCCCTGGTGCCGGGGTCTTTGCCGCCGTGCCCTGCGTCGATTACGACTGTATTAACCTTGCTTCCCGATTTCGTAGTAACCGGTTCTTGCTGAAAAACAAAGGCGACACTCGCCAGCAGAAAACTTGCTACAATTACTAATTTAAGAAGTTTTAACATTATTTTTTAGTTGGGGCCTTACGCGAAAGGGGTTTCTCTGCTAATTTTGAAATTCGTTATGCAAAAATACGCTAATTGTTAGAACTGAAAAGAAAGGCGATTATTATATCGTCGGTAGTTGCGGCGTTTCTCCTGTTCAGCACTGTGGCATGTGTGCAGCAACGCTCCAAGGGTTCCGGGAAAAATCAGGGTAAGCTTAAAAGTTCGGCTTCTGCAAAGCAATCAGCGGATTCCCTTCTTACAGTGCAAAAGCAAGCAGGTGCGGACACTTCCCGCGCCGGTCAATCCGGTGCGTCCATTCCGAGAGGGGGCATTGGGGGTGATAGCACGCTGACAGGCAATGGATTAGCCGCAGATTCCACAGCCGCCGACTCCCTCAAAAACCCCGACGATCTTGAAAATACCGTAGAATATACCGCCGAAGATTCCACGATAATGGACGCTGTTTTGAAACAGGTGCATTTGTACGGCAATGCGGAAGTGAACTACGGGACCATCAATCTCAAAGCGAATTACATCCGTCTCAACTGGATTACCAACGAAGTTTACGCGATCGGGACTTATGATTCAACGGCAAAAAAAATGGCCGGTGAGCCGATTTTCCAGGATGGGCCCGAGACGTATAATACCAAAGAGATACGCTACAATTTCAAATCCAAAAAGGCGCTGATCCAAGGGATCGTTACCCAGGAGGGCGATGGAAATATCCGGGGAGATAAAGTGAAGAAAGATACGGAGGGCAATTTCTACATCAGGCATTCTATTTACACTACCTGTAATCTTACCCACCCGCATTATTTCATTAATGCGCCGAAAATCAAAATGGTGAATAAGAAGCAGGTGATTTCGGGGCCTTTTAACCTCGTCATCAGCGATGTGCCGCTGCCGATAGGCTTGCCGTTCGGTTTTTTTCCGTTCCCGAAAAAGAAGGAAAACGGAACGAGCGGCGTCATCATCCCGACGTATGGGGAAGAACCGAATGGGCGTGGTTTCTACCTGCGTGACGGCGGTTACTACTTCGCGATCAGCGAGTATGTCAATGCGATTGTTACAGGTCAGATTTACTCCAACAGCAGCTGGGGGCTAGGACTCACATCAAGCTATATCAAACGCTACCAGTATTCGGGTAACCTTTCGCTGCGTTTCAACAGGAACAAATCCAGTGATGAGGTCCAAAGGTCGTTCGGCCTGGGAGTCACCAACGATTTCAGCATCGTATGGTCGCATGCGCCGAAGGCAAGGGGCAACTCGACGTTTTCTGCGAATGTGAACGTGAGTAGCAATACATATAACCAGCAGCAGGAATTTAATGTAAACAAATATACGTCCAACGTTGCCAGTTCTTCCGTGCAGTACAATCGTACTTTCGGGCAATACATGCGTGCAGCGGGATCCTTGCGCGTGAATCAGAACTTCGGGCAGATAAACCCTACTACCCAGAAGCGTGAAAACGGCAAAACCAACGTTTCTACCGATTTTAGCTTTGGAGTGAACCAGATTGCGCCATTTGCATTGAAAGGCGGCCGCGGGCGCTGGTACGAAAGCTTCCGCCTGGGTCTGGACTTCAACGGTAATTACGCCCTTGCCAATGCATTGACGGCCATTGACACATCTTATAGCAGCCTGGGCTTTGTGATCACCGATGCGAAGATCGACACGACCCGGCTCAGGAAAACCAAAATCGTGGCATTCAACCTGGACAATCTGCCTGATATGCTCAAAGACGCGCAGTTCACAGGTCGGTACAGCCTGCCCATCTCGCTACCGAACTTCAAGGTACTGCGTTTTGTGAATATCACCCCCAGCATGTCGCTCTCGGGGGAAGTATTCACCAAACAATACCGTTACACCAAAACAGGCCGGGATTCGATACGGATCGACACCCTTAAAAAGGTTGGGACGGAGTATTCCTACAACTTCGGAGCAGGGATGAACACGCGTTTCTACGGAACGTTCTTCTTTGGCGGGAAGCGATTGGAGGCTATCCGCCACACGGTAATTCCTTCGGTGTCCTTTACCTACACGCCCGATTTCTCGGGAGATGCATTCGGTTTTTACCAAAACATCCAGGTCGAAGACAAGAAAGGCAATGTGCGTGACCTTTCGTTGTCCAAATTCCGTGGGGTAGGATCGGGTGTGAGTAACGGGCGGGCATCGAGTGTCATTTCATTTAGTTTAAACAACTCATTTGAAATGAAGCTCAAAAGCAAGAGCGATACCGCGGCGCAGCAGTTCGAGAAGGTTTCGCTGCTGGATAACCTGAGTTTAGGAGGTAGCTATAACCTGCTGGCCGACTCACTGAATTTATCGAATATTACCATCAATGCCAACGCGCGGATCGGGCGGAACCTGAACCTGAACTTCAATATGAACCTCGACCCGTACACCTACGTGGCGAACCCAAATATCATCGGTAATCAGGTTGGGACAAAAGTGAATAAATATGCGATCACGTCGGGGCAGGGCCTTGCTAATTTGCAGAGTTTAGGGTTTACACTGGGGACCAGTTTTTCACCCAAAAGCAGTTCTTCCAACACGAATACCAAGAACCCGCAAACCACGAATCCCAATGATCCTAATGCCAAAGCCAAGCAGGAGGCCAAGGAGTTTATCGCACAAAACCCCGAATTGTACGTAGATTTCAATATCCCCTGGAACGTTTCGCTGAACTATAACTTCGGGCTTACGAAACCGGGCTTGTCAAAAGCGCAGATTATCCAGGCGATCCAGGCCACGGGCGATCTGAGCTTATCCAAAAATCTGAAAGTGACCCTTAGCACGGGCTTCGACTTTGTAGCATTCGAGCCGACCATCACACAGCTGGGCCTCACGCGCGACCTGCATTGCTGGGATATGAGCTTTAACTGGACACCATTTGCCGGTAGCGCAGCCCGCGCGAGCAACTACTCCTTCACATTGAAAGTGAAGTCGGCGATCCTGCAAGACCTGAAAGTTACCCGCCGCCGGTCATTCTACGACAGAGCGGCCTATTAATCAGTGGTTTTGTGTTAAAACAAAAATGGCCGTCCCATTGGAACGGCCACTGCTATGCTTGCGGATAATGCTTATTTGGAAGCGGGCTTAGCTGCCTTCGGAACCACTTCTCCGTTCAGATAAAGGGTAATTGAACCACCTTCTGTGTTGCTGAAAACCGTTACAGGCTTGTTGAAAGGCCCAGCCGCAGCAGCGTTGAAAGTAGCTTTTACTGACCCGGTTTTGCCTGGAAGAACAGGATCTTTAGACCATACAGGTGTAGTACATCCGCATGAAACGGTTACGTTGGAAAGGATCACGGGATCTGAACCTGTATTGGTGAATACAAACTCGTGGGTAACGGGAGTGCCTTGTGGTACTTTACCGAATTTGTGTGTCTCTTCTTTGAATTTCAGAACACCTTTCTGTGCGAAACTTACGGTGGTCAGCCCGAGGATTAAAACCAGCGCTGAAAAGAATACTTTCATAGTTGTAACTATACTTTAAGTGGTGAAAAACTTACTGCTAAACAAGATTAACGCTTAAAAAGCTAAATATAATAATCATTAACCAATATTAACAATGCCCCAAAAGTAGGCGTTCCGATGCCGTGGTTATTATTTTCCTGCATAATTTTGGCTTGCATTCAAAAAAACGTAATTTAACTTACGGATTAAAACCCGTGATTTTTGCTTATGCTTCAAAATGATAGTTTGACCGGTTCCAGTGTTTTGAGTAAGGAGAATATTATCGATGATTACCGCTTAGCATGCGAAAGTCGTCAGGTAAGTTTGCTGGGGAGGAAGGATACAATGGGCGGCCGTTCTAAATTCGGGATTTTTGGAGATGGGAAGGAAGTAGCACAAATTGCACTTTCCAAAGTTTTTCAACCCGGTGATTTTCGCTCGGGATATTATCGGGACCAGACGATTGAAGCGGCTGTCGGGAATCTAACCTGGCAGCAATTTTTCGCCCAAATGTACGCCCACGCTGATCTTGAACATGAGCCGAATACCGGTGGTCGCTCCATGAACGGGCACTTCTCCACACGCTGGGTAGATGAGAATGGCGACTGGCTCGATCAGACCAAATTGCACAATTCCGTTTGTGATATTTCTTCCACCGCCGGGCAGATCCCTCGCTCGGTAGGCCTTGGATATGCTTCCAAATTATACCGCGAGAATGCTGAGCTGCACGATATGACCACGTTTTCCCACGATGGGAATGAGGTCGTATTTGTGACGATCGGTGACGCTTCTACGTCCCAGGGGATGTTCTGGGAGGCGATGAATGCGGCGGGGGTATTGCAAATACCGCTGATCGTTTCCGTTTGGGACGACGGCTATGGAATTTCGGTTCCTGTTGAATATCAAACCACTAAAAATAGTATTTCGAAAGCATTGGCCGGATTGCAGCGCAATGAGGACGGCGACGGCATCGAAATCCTGGCCGTAAATGGCTGGGACTATCCCGCATTGGTGGAGGCTTATCAGAAGGCCGCGAAGATCAGCAGGGAACAACATGTGCCTGTGCTGGTGCACGTTACCGAACTCACACAACCTCAGGGACATTCGACTTCCGGCTCGCATGAGCGCTACAAGTCGAAGCAGCGGTTGGCATGGGAGCGCGAGCACGATTGCAATGTGCGTTTCCGTGACTGGATATTGAAAAATGGCTACGCCACCGACGAGGAGCTGGAACAGATCGAAGCAGAGGCGAAAGAAAAGGCGCTCGGCGAACGTAACGAAGCCTGGCAAGCGTACCGGAAGGAACTGGATAAGGAATATGTCGAGACGATCCGGCTTTTGCAGGATGTAGCCAGAGCAAGTGCTTCTACCGTGGAAATAAACAATGCGATTCTCGAACTGCAAAAGACTTACCTGCCCGTTCGCCGCGATATGATCGCGACGGTGCGCAAGGTGCTGAGGCTCATTGGTAGAGAAGAAAATGCGGAGAAATTGGCTTTGCAGACATTTCTGAGGGATAATTTGAATGCCAATAAAGAGCGCTTCAACACCCATTTATACAGCGAAACACGCTACTCACCGATGCTCGTTGAGCCGGTAAGCCCCGTGTATTCGGAGAATAGCCCCGTTGTTGACGGGCGTGAGGTGATTCGCACTTACTTCGATGCGCTGTTTGAAAAAGACCCGCGCGTGGTCGCATTGGGAGAGGACATTGGTTTTATCGGCGACGTGAACCAGGGCTTTGCCGGCTTACAGGAAAAATATGGCGAAGTGCGCATAACCGACACGGGTATCCGCGAAACGACGATCATCGGTCAGGGAATAGGCATGGCAATGCGCGGCCTGCGTCCGATTGTTGAAATCCAGTATTTCGATTATATCTATTATGCATTGGCGACGCTTACGGACGACCTGGCATCGCTGCGATATAGAACAGCCGGCGGCCAGCGTGCCCCGCTGATCATCCGGACGAGGGGGCACCGCCTCGAAGGTATATGGCACTCGGGTTCACCGATGGGCACTATGCTCAGCAGCTTGCGTGGCTTGCACGTGGTTGTTCCGCGGAATTTCACCCAGGCGGCAGGTTTTTACAATACATTGATGAAGGGCGATGATCCTGCATTGATCGTAGAACCACTGAATTCGTATCGTCAGAAAGAGACTATGCCCGATAATGTGGGCGATTATTGCATTCCGCTAGGCCAACCTGAAATTTTAAGAGAAGGAAATGACCTTACTATTGTTACCTATGGCTCAATGTGTCGTATAGTAATGGAGGCCGCTTCTCAATTGCAGAGTTCAGGAATTGAAGTTGAAGTCATCGACGTGCAGACTTTGTTGCCATTCGATGTCGACAACCGTATAGTGGAGTCCATTAAAAAGACGAACCGGGTTATTTTCGCGGACGAAGACTTGCCTGGAAGTGCGTCAGGTTTTATGATGCAGCAGGTTTTAGAAAGGCAGCAGGCTTACCGCTGGCTCGATTCGGCGCCGGTAACCATTGCAGCGAAAGACCACCGCCCACCTTATGGCTCGGACGGCGATTATTTCTCGAAACCGAATATGGACGACATTTTTGAAACTGTTTACAACATCATGCGAGAAGCGGCCCCAGATAAATATCCGGAGCTGTTTAACGTATGATCTTATGTATCGTTCAAAAGGAAAAAGAATCTTAGACATTTTACTGGCGGCAACAGGGTTGATAACCTCGTTGCCGTTTTTTGTTGTGTTGCTGCCCGTGTTGTGGGTGTATTTTAAAGGAGATCCGTTCTTTGTGCAAATCAGGCCGGGACTGCATGCGCGGTTATTCGTGATCCTGAAACTCAGGACTATGCATAGCGACGGGCGGCCGGTTAGCGGACTCGGCAAATTGCTTCGGAAATCGTCGGTCGACGAGTTGCCGCAGTTCTGGAACGTACTGCGGGGCGATATGAGCATTGTGGGGCCAAGACCCCTGTTGCCGGAATATCTGCCGCTTTACAATGCTGAGCAACGTTTACGGCATTCCGTGAAACCGGGTATGACCGGCTTGGCGCAAATCAATGGAAGAAACAGGCTGAGTTGGGACGAAAAGTTTGAATTCGACCTGCATTATGTGAAAAACCTTTCGCTGATGCTCGATGCCAGGATTATTTTTGAGACCGCTGCGGGGCTCCTGCTCATGCGTAAAACTGTGGGTTCCGTGGTCGATACTTCACCATTTAAAGGTAATGCGCCATGCTGATCTACGGCGCAGGCGGGCATGCGAAGGTAGTAGCAAGTATACTTTCAGCATGTGGAGAACAGGTTTTGGCCCTGTTCGACGATGATTGGAAAAATGTGAAATGGCCTGGTCCGACCGTTCCGGTAGCTTATAACCCAGTGCTGATGCAAAATGAAAAGTTGATTATCGCCGTTGGCAACAATTTCATGCGTCGGCAGATTGCCGGGAAAGTTGCGCATTCTTTTGGAACAGCTATTCACCCCACTGCGGTAGTCGATCACTCGGTACGCCCGGGACAAGGCGTTGTCGTGGTGCATAGGGCAGTCATACAAGCCGATTGTTGGATAGGAGATCACGTGATTGTCAATACCGCCGCTATTATCGAACATGAATGCATTGTCGGCGATTTTGCGCATGTAGGCCCGGGCGCTGTTTTGTGCGGGGGTGTGCGCGTAGGCGAATGCACGCTTGTAGGTGCGGGGGGCGTTGTACTACCGGGCGTGAAAATCGGCAGAGAATGTGTGGTCGGCGCGGGGGCCGTGGTGGTGTCGGATGTTCCTGACCATGCGAAGGTAGCAGGTAATCCTGCGAGAATCATTCATTGATATAAACACACTATGAAATACAAAATATACCTGTCGCCCCCACATATGAGCGGGCGTGAGATGAAATACATCGAGGAAGCATTTGATAGCAACTGGATCGCGCCCGTCGGGCCGAATATCGATGCATTCGAGGAAGAGCTATGCCAATATACCGGCAGCAGGCATGCACTGGCCGTGTCATCGGGAACGGCGGCATTGCACCTCGCATTGCTGGCACTCGGTGTGGGGCCGGGCGACATTGTCCTTTGCCAGTCGCTCACATTCGTAGCTACCGTAAACCCGGTCATGTATGTGGGCGCAACGCCGGTTTTCATAGATAGTGAGACCGTCACCTGGAATATGTGCCCCAACGCGATGGAAGACGCGATTATGCACTATTTAAGTATTGGTAAAAAGCCGAAAGCCGTGATCGTGGTGCATTTGTACGGTATGCCGGCCATGCTGGATGAGATTTTGTATTTGTGCAGGAAATATGAAATCCGTTTGATTGAAGATGCAGCGGAGGCATTGGGTTCTGAATATCAGGGCCGGAAGGTGGGGACCTTCGGTGACATCGGGATACTGTCTTTTAACGGAAACAAAATCATTACCACATCCGGTGGCGGCGCGCTGCTTTCGGACAATGCAGCGTGCATAGCGAGGGCTTGCTTTTTGGCCACGCAAGCCCGGGAGCTCGCACAGCATTATGAGCATGGCGAGATTGGCTACAATTACCGAATGAGTAATGTATGCGCCGGAATCGGGCGGGGGCAGTTAGAAGTGATTGACGAGAGGGTTAGCCAGAGGCGGGCCAACTTTCAGTTTTATCAAAATTCCCTGGACGAAATTCCTTGTATCGGTTTTCAGAAAGGCGTTGCCAATGTGTTTTCGAACCGATGGTTGGCTGCGCTGACCATGGCGAACGAAGTGGCCTCGCTTGTTCAGAATGCACTCTTAGCGAATGGTATCGAATCGCGACCGGTGTGGAAACCGATGCATTGTCAGAAGATATACAAAACGCTACCCCGTTTTGGAGGTAGCGTCTCGGAAAAGTTGTTTAACCGCGGACTTTGTTTGCCTTCCGGGTCAAATCTTACTGATGACGACAAGAAGCTTATAGCCCGGATCGTCGGCGACTGCTTCAAGACTCAGTTTTGAATCTCAATTTCAAATTGAAGCGGTGAATAAGGAAGTATTGAGCTGCTTCCGTTTTTGCCGTAAGCAAGGGCAGAAGGGAACACGATAATCGCTTTTTCGCCTTTTCTCATCTTTCTGATGGCCCGGTCAAATCCCGGGATTGTGTTGGGGCTACCAGTAATGAAGCTGCTCGTACGTTCGTCGAACTTGGTATCATCGAGAAGTCTTCCTACATATTTGACATTCACGGATTTACCCACACCAATCGTATCGCCCGTGACCGTGTTGGCTCTTACGATTACCAGGTTATCTGCACTTCTTTCCGATACTGTGTAACCCTTTTTGGCAATGAAATCATCGATTTGCTGAGGCTCTGTACGGGTTTTGATAAATTCAACTTCCAATCGGACAGGGGAATATGCGGGGATATTAACGCGGTCGACGGCGCCGGAAGCCAGGTAATAGGGCAAAAAGAACGTAGTTTTCTCGCCGACTCTCATTTTGAAAATTCCTATTTCAATACCGCCCCAGTATACATTTCCGCCAACGGGGAAAGAGAATTCGGTTTTGTTATCCTCAACGGAAGAAATAACCTTTGTTCCGTTGAGCAAATAGCCGGTATATTTGATAGTCGCCGCATCGCCAGGCTGCGCTTTCAGACCAGACGGATTAGACTTTCTGACAATATAATAAAGTCCAGAGGAATCCCTCACCGCCTTTGAGCCAAGGCTGTCGGCCTGCAATGCTGCTTGGATAGCTGCTTCATTTTCGGCGATTTTCTCTTCGTCCCTGCTCGACACATCTTTCATACAAGATGAGACCCCGATCGCCATCGTCAGTAGTACACACCATACCAGGTTAATACGCTTCATTTCTTTTCTAAGTAATTAATGGGATTGTTTTAGTTTTCAGGGAGACCCTGGTATGTTGAAATTGGTTGTAATCACGAGTGAAAAACGTCGATTTTTACATTTTTTTCAAAGTATTTGCAAAACGGCGACAGCGGGCACTGGAAGCATTGCGGGTTGCGGGCGGTACATACGTAGCGCCCGTGTAAGATCAGCCAGTGATGGGCTTTGTGAATCAGATGCTTTGGAATATGGCTTACGAGTTCCTTCTCCACTGCCAACGGCGTCTTGGCCGTAAGCGGTACCAGGCCCAACCGGCGCGACACCCTGAACACATGTGTATCGACCGCCATCGCCGGCATGCTGAAAATCACCGAGGCGATTACGTTGGCTGTTTTGCGGCCCACGCCCGGTAACTTTTGCAAGTCATCCACGGTAGATGGCACCTCCGAGTGAAACTTTTCGACAAGCATCCTTCCCAGGCCCACCAGGTGCTTGGCCTTGTTATTGGGGTATGAAATGGACCTGATATAAGTGAATACTTCCTCCGAATCGGATGCGGCGAGCGACTCGGGATCCGGGAAACGCTCGAAAAGTTTTGGTGTGACCATATTCACACGCTTGTCGGTACATTGCGCAGACAGCACCACCGCCACTAACAGCTCATACGGATTGGAATAATGCAGTTCAGTTTCTGGCTCCGGGAAGTTCTGGGTGAAATAATCCAGGAAATGTTTATAACGTTCTTTTTTTTGCATAACAAGGTCATGGTCCTATGAAGGAAGAGGCTCCGACACAGAAATCTACTTAGAACGGGAACCGATTGGCCTGGCTCCGTTCTGACGCTTAAAAATAACGACAATTTCCAGCTACCGCACCGATAGCTGGGAACAAAAAAATCTGCCGACTCGTCCTAGTACAAGAGTGCAGCAGATCTTTTAGAAGAGAATTGTCGCGAGTATCTGAAAACTTCTGAAATCACGTTCTCGGAAGGAGTCCGAGTGATCCTGTTCATCTGATTCTGGATTTCCAGGGAATCGAGATAAAAGTTCATCAAGTTGTCGTCAAGAGCGAGCGCCTCAACAATTTGTTCATTTTCATTCTCAGTTGTTTCGGCATATAAATACCTTACAACATCATCGTAAGTAAAGGTTTTTGTCATACTGTGGGGCACGTTGGTTAAATTGCTTACGCAGGTTTATCAACGCGTAACGCATTCTACCCAATGCCGTATTAATACTCACACCCGTGGCGTCTGCAATTTCCTGAAAACTCATGTCCTCATAGTGGCGCATGATCAGAACTTGCTTCTGCACGTCGGGCAACCGCTGGATCATCTCCCGCAGCTGCTCATGTGTTTCCTGACGAATCTGGATCGACTCAACGGAATCTTCCGAAAAATCCAGCGTGTTGAAAACACTGCTCCCATCTTCGAACACTACATTGGGGTAGCGTTTATCGCGTCTGAAATAATCAATGGCGAGGTTGTGTGCGATTCGTATAATCCATGGTAGGAACTTACCTTCGTCGTTATATCTACCACCTTTAATTGTGTCAACAGCTTTTATAAATGTATCCTGTAATAAATCTTCGGCTACATATTGATCCTTGACAATCAGATAAATAGTGGTGTATATTCTCGACTTATGGCGCTGAACAAGCTTCTCGAAAGCCTTCTCATTGCCCCGGATATACAATGTTACCAACTCACTGTCGCTAACTTGGACTTTCTCCATTTTACTATTCGATTTAGTTAACGTAGAGCAGTTGATCGATATTGTTTCTCCTTTCTGGTTTGGTGAAAAATTAGATGTGACTTTTCGGCATTTCGAATTATACGAATCAAAGAAATGGATTTGGAAAATAATTTGCAAATGTTTGAGTTTCTTTTTGCAGAAAAATTATTTCCCGTTAACAGATGTTAACAAGTTGTGCATGTTTTAGATGCATTGCGTTCGTTGTTACCAGGTCGTAGACATATTAGAATAAATAATAGTATTTAATAAATAATCTACGATGCGCGCGTCGAGTTAGATCGATTTTCGTATGTCGAGCCCTGTATTTTTCGGCCGCACATCGTAATTTCACTTTTCTTATAAAAATTGAATTTTTACCAGATATGAAATACAAGCATATCTTCTTCGATTTGGATCACACACTTTGGGATTTTGAAAGAAATTCGTCCGAATCCCTGGAAGAAATTTTCTACCATCACCAGCTAACCCGCTACGGGATTCCCTCCCTGGAAGCATTTGTATGCTCTTTCCTTAAAATTAACACGGCTTTGTGGGATGCGTTCGATAGGGGACAGCTGCACCATAGCTATATACGTGAGAATCGTTTCAGGATGGTTTTCGAGGAACTCGGCGCAGAATGCCCGCCCGAGCATACCGAGATCGGTGAGCTGTACCTTACTTCATTGCCTACCAAGAAGCATTTGCTGGAAGGTGCGCTCGATTTGCTGAACTACGTTTCGGCGGCAGGCTATGGAATGCACATTATCACGAACGGTTTCAACGAAATTCAGGCGAGGAAGATTGCCAGTTCGGAGATCGGCCATTTCTTCGATCATGTAGTGACTTTCGAAACGGCCAGCGCCAAAAAGCCGGATCGCCGCATTTTCGAGTTTGCGCTGGAACTGGCGCAAACCACAGCGGAGGATAGTCTGATGGTAGGCGATAATTGGATCGCGGATATTCTCGGTGCAAAGCAAGTCGGGATGGATACGGTGTATCTCAATCCGGCGGGTTTACAGTTCGACGAATCGCCTACCTATAATATTAAGAGACTCGAAGAGCTAATGCTAGTCTTGTAATGGCGGTGACCCTCAGTTTGGGTCTGCTTCGTAGTAGCGGATATGTTTTTCTTTTAAGAACTGCTTGATCACATCCACGTGCACGCATTGCCCGACGTTCAGGAACGGGTAATTGGAAACCCGCTTGCGGTGTCCGTCGATGGTCACCTCACGATTGACCTGGTCGAAGCCGAGGTGTAGATGGCGTGTGGAGCTTTGCATTCCATAAATGATGCCGTTCTGGTCAAATAACGGTCCGCCGCTCTGGCCGCGTAATCCCGGTGTGCTCATTTCTATGCCAACGACCTCGCTGTTGTCGCCGATATGACGGGTAATAATGCCGTCGATTGGAAAGCTGGGAGTCTTGATCTTGCCTTCGGTTGTCCATTCAATATCCCCGGTATGCTTATTGTACCGGTAATTGGTGAACTCGGGAAACGGATAACCCAGCCGGCATAAATAGCGGCCCTGTTTCACCATCCTCGAATCTTTCAGGAATTGGGCATGCGACTGGTATTGCTTCGATTCGTAATTCCGGAATTGAATAATGGCCAGATCTTGCGTTGGATGCAGATGGATTGTGAGCCCTTTGTATGCCGACACGCAATGGATGAAATTGAAAAGTATGCGGATCGGGCTGTCCGGCGCGATTTTGTATTTCGTTTCCAGCAAATTGCGCTGCGTAGCAAGGCCTGGATCTTTCTCGAATTTGCGAAGCTCCCCCTTGAATTTCAGGTAGTTTTCGTAAATGCTGTTGGCATGAAGGATTTGTCGCGCTACGTGCCTGCAGGTGACCGCGAAGCCGTCTTCATTTACAAAAAACAATGTGGCAGTACCCGGAACAATGTCGCTCCCTGCGTAATAACGGATGATAAAGTGAACCGGACGGGTAAACTGATCTATTTTTTCAATAGCATCAACAAACATAAAAAGCTGGCCGAAGCCGTATCGAACTAAGGGTGGGTAAAGGGAACAAGTGCCTCGGTCTGATCCCAGCTCAGGACCATGTTGGCCCCATTGGGGATTTCTTCAAAATAGATTTGGAACACTTCCTGGACCGACGGACGGATCCTGATCGGGACTTCCACATTCATGACATTCTTGCCATCGTTGTAATCTGTGCCCCATTGTCCGGTCTCGGAGTTCAGGATGATTTTCCAGGTGCTTTGCCCGGGCACTGAGAAAAGCGAATAGGTACCGGCTTTTACCGGTTTTCCGCCCATTAAGATATCTTTTTCGAATTCGATCAGCGTCGCTTCGTTGGCGCCGGTACGCCACACCTTGCCGTAAGGGAGTAATGCTTTGTCCTGCTCCCGGCCGAAAATCATACGACCTTTTTTACTGGGTTGTCCATAGGAGATTTTAACATTAACCCCATTCAGACTGGTTTCCGCCACGGCCTCCGGACTAAACGATTTGGTATATTTTCTGACTCCCCAAAAGCCTGCGAATGCAACGATGACCAAGGCAAAGACAATCAGTAGAATTCTTTTCATAAATCAGGGACAGAAGATTTTATAGAAGGTATAGCTGACGGACAGACGCACGTAAAAGTAGGTATCTTTTACAGAAGGATCGCCCTGTTGCAATTTGTCGGTGGACGTAGGATCGCCTCCGAGGTTGTCGAGGTAATCCGTGAAAGTTTTCCTTGTGCCGTATTCCAGTCCAATGTTCCAGGGGCGGCGGATCTGGTATTTGATCCCAACGCCATAAGGGAGCACCAGGCCGGAGGTTTTGTAGGAACCGGTCTGAACATTAGGATTAAACTTGTTGAAACCGAGCCCTCCGAACACATAGGGACTCCAATTGACTGCGAACCGGCGATCCTGGAAATTGAGGAAGTTGTATTCTGCGACCGCGCTACCTTCGATTATCGTGGAGCGAAACGACATATTCCTGGCCTGCTGAAATGGATCGTCACTTTTTTTATCATCAGCACCGATAAGTCCTCCGGCAACTTCGGCGCGAAGTGACAATGCCTGGTTCGGATTGAATCGGAAGAAGAGGCTTCCGCCCGGTTTGAAAAAACGGAGCCGAAAAGTAGGTGAGATATCTCCCCGGTAGTTGAATCCTCCAATACCTGCTCCGAGCTCGATCCGCTGCGCCTGTACTTGCACGGCTGCCAGAAAAAAACAAATACCTGCCAGCATCATAACCGGCAAGTATCTCCGCAGCGGCGGCCGTTCATTCAAATGTTTGAAAATATATTTCAACGGGGTAAGTCTATTATCTCAGTGGAGGACATTTAACCTGCGAAGGCAGCATATAATGGACGCTGATCATACCAAAAAGGTAAGCGTCCTTTTGGGTTGGACTATTGCCGCGTTCGGTACCGGGAGCCCCAAATCCCGTAGTGGGCAGCTTTGCAAAAGGATCTTCTCCGCTAGCCAACACACCCGGATAGTTGGCATCCATGAATTTTCTCACGTCGTTGGTTCTGTCTTTACCCTTACGCGCTGCGAATTGCTCCGTGGTGCGGTTTGCAACTAATGCAGCTGTTGGATTATCCGCAAACAGCGCTGGGTCGGCGTATGCGCCGTGCGCATCGTCCAGATAATCTGTGAAGGTTTTGCGGTAACCCAGTTCTGCAGAAATGTCGAATTTAGAATTGATTTTATAGCGGACGCCTATACCAAGGGGGATTGCAAACTGAACCAGTGAATAAGGTTTGGCATACCCTTCGTGACCCTGGCCTTCTGTTCCAAGCGGTTGTAATTTTACCCAGTCGCCATTGAGTGAATCGAGTGCTTTCGGGTTGTGTGCGGTAAGCGCGACACCCGCGAACAGGTACCAGCCCAATTGCGGGCGGCGATCATAGCTGCGGTTATCGGGTGTCAGCTTATAAATACCCTGAACTGAAAATTCTTTAAGGTCGTTGCGGAAATGGAGGTTCCGCGCGTAGTAAATACTGGTGACGTGTTTCGAATCGCGGTTCATGATGTAATCGTCACCGGCGATTCTGGCGTAAATGAAGCTCGCTCGTGCGGCAAGCCGTGGTGTAAAGTGGCGTGTGTAGTTCCCGCCGACGCTCCAGCGGATCATTTTGAAGGTAGAGGCCAGCGGGCGACGGTATGGCGCAAGATCGCCATAGTAGCTCGAAGTACCAATACCAAAACCTGCCGTAGAATAGGGAACGAAGAAACCTCTGTTCTGTGCTTTTACGTCTTTGCCAGACAGTAATAGCCCCAAGATCAAGGTTAAAGCCAACGCTCCGGATACTCTTCTCAAGTCGAAATTTCTACGCATTTTCAGATCGATTTTTTTGCAAAAATAGAATAGTTGTTGGTTTTCTTCAGGATGCAACACCATTTCAACGACAAATCTTCCTTATCATTGTGTACTCAAAAAGCGCCACAGAAAATGATTTCGAGTAACCAGCTACGGTTTTCTTATTCCGCTCAGAAAAAATTCAGCTTCCCCGATATTCATTGTAACGACAAAGAAACACTGCTGATCCTGGGTCAGTCGGGTAAGGGCAAAACCACATTGCTGCATTTGCTGGCGCTGTTACTGACGCCGGAGTCAGGTGATGTTGTCATCGCGGGCAAATCCATTAAAAACCTGACACCTCAGGAAATTACCGCCACGCGCGCCAAAAACATTGGCATTATCTATCAGCGGCCGCATTTTGTGAGTTCACTTTCGGTGATGGACAACATTTTGCTGTCCAATTACCTGGCCAATCAGAAAGAAGATCGCCAAAAAGCCCGTCATCTGGCCGAGCAGCTGGGTTTTGCGGATCATTTATCCAAAAAAACGAATCAGCTCAGTCAGGGCGAGCAGCAGCGTGTAAGCATTGCGCGGTCTTTGATGAACAACCCGAATATCATCCTCGCCGATGAGCCCACGTCCAACCTCGACGACGATAATTGCCAGCGCGTGATCCAGCTTTTGAAAAAGCAATCGGCGCAGATCGGTGCAAGCCTGGTGGTGGTTACCCATGACCAGCGCCTCAAAGACGAGTTTTCTAACCAGGTTTTTCTGTAAAACAATCCCAATGAACCTATTCAAGATCAGCATTGCCAATCTCCGGGAAAAGAAGCTCAACAGCTTTTTGAGCGCATTGTTGCTGACCCTCGGTATTGGCATGATCTCCCTGCTTTTGCTGCTGAACAAACAGCTCGACGAACAGTTTAAGCGTAACCTGAAAGGCATCGACATGGTGGTAGGGGCCAAAGGCAGCCCGTTGCAGGTGATCCTTTCGAGCATTTACCAGATCGACGCGCCTACCGGCAACATCCCGCTGGCCGAGGTGAATGCGCTCCGGAAAAATCCCTTTGTGAAAACGGTTATCCCGTTGTCGATGGGGGATAACTACCAAGGTTTCCGCATTCTGGGCACGACGCCGAAATATGTCGAGCATTTTAATGCAAAACTCGCCGAAGGACATTTATATAATGCCTCAATGGAGGTGACGATCGGAAGCAAGGTCGCGCGGGACTCGAAGCTGAAAATCGGAGACCAGTTTTCGGGATCGCACGGCCTGGATTCGGAAGGGGAGAAACATGAGGATAAGAAATACAAGGTCGTAGGTATTTTTCAGCCCAGCGGCACGGTGGTAGACCAACTGATTATCACCCGGCTGTCGAGCGTTTGGGATATCCACGAGCATTCCGAGGGAGCAGAAGCACCGGCGGTCACGGAAGTGGAGCATACCGATGGGCAGGCACATACTGACCCCGAACCCGACGAAGAGGGCAAGGACGTAACCAGCGCATTGATCCAATTCCGTAATCCGATGGGATTGATGACCATTCCCCGGCAAATCAACGACAATACTTCCATGCAAGCTGCATTGCCGAGCATCGAGATCAACCGGTTGTTTTCGCTGCTCGGTGTAGGTATCGAAACGTTACGGACCCTCGCGCTGATCATTATTTCCATTGCGGGTGTCAGTGTTTTTATTTCTTTGTACAACTCATTAAAAGACAGGAAATACGAAATGGCCCTGATGCTTTCGATGGGCGCCACGCGTACGAGGCTGTTTTTGATGTTGCTGATTGAGGGACTGTCGCTGGCCGTTATCGGATTTTTTGTCGGTATCATCGCCAGCCGCATTGGATTGTGGGTGTTTTCCAAATCGGCGGAGCAGGATTTTCATTACTCGCTGGGCAAATTTGCGCTGCTGCCGGAAGAAGTTTACTTGTTTTTCGGTGCGCTGGCAATTGGCGTGGTAGCGGCTGCGTTACCGTCGCTGGGTATTTACCGGCTGAATATCTCGCGGACGTTGGCGGAGGAATGATAATGTGTGTAAATTTGTAAACCGGTACAAATCATTGTAATACAAAATTGGAATACTGATGAAATCTGTCAAAATCAGCATATTGTTTTTCTGCATCGTTTCATTGTTCGCTTTCAAACCGGCGGTTGAACCGGTGAAACTGACCTGGGAAACGCTGCGGGACGTTACTTTTAAGAAGAAATGGTATGCCGAAGAATCGATCTACATGCTGCACCCGACATTCGGGCCGAGTGTGCAGAAACTGAAAAACCAGCAGGTTTCGATTACAGGTTACATCCTTCCGGTTGATTTGGAAGCCAATTTGTATGTGCTTTCCGCATTTCCGTTCAGCGCGTGCTTTTTCTGCGGAGGAGCGGGGCCGGAAACGGTAATGACTTTGAATTTTAAGAAAAAGGACGGGAAGAAATTCAAAACCGACGAGCGCCTTACTTTCACCGGCACATTGAAACTCAATGCCGATGATATTTACCAAATGAACTACATTCTGGACGGCGCGGAGATCGTCAAATGATCAGACGCCGATCAGGCGCCAAACTCCTGAGATAAAGAACAATACGAGCCCTACGGGCGTGAGCACTTTCCAGCCCAGGTACATGAGTTGGTCTACACGGAGGCGCGGGAGCGTCCATCGCGCCCACATCTGGATCAGGATACCGAACAATGCCTTCGATAGCAACCAGAAAATCCCCGTCATGTAGCCGAACCACGTTCCCGGTTCGCCACTGGTCCAATCGGCGAGTTTCACAGGGCCAATGTTGGGCAACGGCGTGTTCCAGCTTCCGAGGAACAAAATCGCCCCTAGTAACGAAACCAGCAGCATCATGCCGTATTCCGACAGCATGAACAACGCCCAGCGCATCCCGGAGTATTCGGTGTGAAAACCAGCCACCAACTCCGATTCACCTTCGGGAAGGTCGAAAGGTGCGCGGTTACATTCGGCCAGTGAAGCAATGAAGAAGACCACATAGGCAATCAGCAGAAATGGATTGCGCACAATATTCCAGGTTAGGAACCCGCCCACACCGCTCACATCGATTCCGAGTTCGCGCATGCCAAAGAGGTATACGGTATCAGGTGCGTAAATGCCTTGCTGGTAGCTGATAACCTGCAAATCGAGCGTCTGCGTGAGCATGACCACACAGAGAATGGAAAGGCCCAGCGGGATTTCGTAGGAGACGATCTGCGCCACCGCACGCATAGCGCCATATAATGCAAATTTGTTATTGGAACCCCACCCGGCCATTAGCAGCCCGATCACGTCCACAGAAACAATCGTGAGCAGGAAAAATACCCCCACGGCCGCGCCCGATCCCGCGAGCTCCGGCGCGAGCGGGACTACTGCGAACCCCGCAAAAACAGAGATGAAAATGACGAACGGAGCGATCAGAAACAGTCGCCGGTCGGCAGCTTTGGGTACAATGTCCTCTTTTTGAAGTAGTTTGAGTAAATCGGCGAAGAGCTGTAATAACCCCCATTTCCCGACTTCCATAGGCCCCAAGCGGTCCTGAATGAAGGCGGAAACCTTCCGTTCCAGATACACACCGATCACGACAAAGCCGGGGACGAGCAGGAGGAAAATGATGAGCGTGAAAGGCATTAAATGCTATCTGAACAATGGTTTGACGCAAAAGTAAGTAAAAAACTTACTCATCTTCGTCTGTCTGCCCCTTATATCCCGATTCCTGCAAAATTCGGCCGGCATTATCAATCGCCATGAGATCAGTGAGCTTTGTGTCGGGATTTTCGGCTAAAAACCGGCTTACGATCCGCCAGCCGACCCATCGTCCGATGGCACCCGGCACTTTGTTGCCGATTTCGGTGGTAAATGGGCGATCCTCGATGAACTTGCGCTTTTTCAGGTCGCTTTTTTCGTACAGAAGCTTGCTGGAAATGAAGTATGCCCAGATATCCGTTTGGCTGTTGTAAGTCCTTCTCAGATCTTCCTCCGAATAGCCGATAATGAGACTGTCGGGAGTTTGAGGTACAATTTGCTTCACAAACTCATAGCCTTTGCCATAACCAATCATATCGGACAGCAATGTCTGGTCGCCGACGTTCATGAAATTGAACTGATTGGATTCAAAGAAAACGATTGACGGTACGATGTATTCGCGCTGGTAACGGCGGAGCTGGTAGTCATATACGTTGGGCCGGTAACGCGCAGCCGGGCCGCCAAAATAGTCGAGGCCGATAACGATCAGCGAATCGGAAATATAAAGGTCATTGCCGGTGAAGCCGGTAACGATAAAATCTATCTCGGGGATTCTGAATTGGGGATAATGGTATTTAATTTGCTTGAATGCATTGGTTAGCGGGCTCAGGATACGGATTTTGCGGTCGCCGATAATCGAATCGAGTTGCGCGCGGAATGCCTGTAAATCGGGGTTTTGCAGGATTGTAAACAAATGTCCGGCCAGTTTCGCAGGCTCCACTGGGGCATCCGTAAAATAGGCTTTGGCAAGATAGGGGTGGCTGTCGAGGAACTTTTGTACATCTTCCACCGATTTGCAGGAGAACAGCTCCTCGTCGAGATTTTTGGATACCAGTTCAACCTGGATATCGCTGGTATCCGCCTCCTTGCGCTGGTCGGTTTTACACGAAAATTGGAGGAAAGCTACAAATAGAATGCACAATAAGGACCTGAAATAAACCATTTGGCGGAGAGAATATATGTCGGAACAAGTTTCAAAAGTAGAAAAAAAACGCATAAGCATCCTGGGCTGCGGCTGGCTGGGGTTTCCATTAGCTAAACGGTTACTGGGCAGCGGTATTACATCGCAGGTAAAAGGCAGTACCACATCGGAGCATAAACTCGACCAATTTGCCGCCGCCGGAATCGACGGTCATCTCCTCCCATTGAACCCGGAAGCGGGCCTGGATACCGGCATTTCGGAGGCGTTCTTTGACTCGGACGTGATCGTGATCGCCGTTCCGCCACGCATGTCGCAAAACGTGGCGGGGAACTATACTGCCCAAATGCAGATGGTGGCCGAAGCGATCAGGCAGTCGCCGGCGAAAGAAGTGGTTTTTGTAAGCTCCACCGGCGTTTACCGCGACCTGAGCCAAACAGCCGTAGAACCGGATGTACAACTGCCCGAACATTCAGCCCAACCCGAAATGGTAGCAGCGGAGAATGCAATAGCCGCATTAAGGCCGGAAAAAACCGTAACGATTCTTAGATTAAGCGGGCTGTTGGGTTACAACCGCATTCCCGGAAAGTATGTAAAGGGGCAGAAGGACATGACTACCGGAGATATTCCAGTAAACTACATTCATCGTGATGATGCTGCCGGCATTATCCTGGCCATCATCCAACAGGGAACACGAAACGAGACATTCAATATCACTGCACCATTTCACCCTACGCGCAGCGAAGTGTACGTCGATTCCTGTGCGCAGTTCGGCTGGGAGGCGCCTACATTCAAAATGCCAGAGGAGCATCCTCCGTTTAAATTGATTTCAGGGGATAAGTTTTCGAAAACCTATCAATACGAATTCAAATACTCCGATCCGCTGCTTTTTCATTATCAGCTCGACGAGGGTTTATGAGTCCAAAGTTCATGAGTTAAGAGTTAAGAGAGTTTTTAAACTCATAAACTTCTAAAAACGCAAAAAATCCGCAGGATCAACTCTGCGGATTTTATTATTTATAAACCAAAAAGTGTACTACTGAGCTCCCAGCAGCTCGGTCAGCTTGGTTTCAAGCGCTGCACCGCGGAGATTTTTTGCAATGATCTTGCCTTCTTTATCGAGCAGGAATGTAGCCGGGATGGCATTCACGCCGTAAGTCTGTGCCACGCCGGAGTTCCATTTCTTCAATTCAGAACCGTGCAGCCAAGTCAGCTTATCGCGTTCGATGGCTGTTTTCCATGCTTTTTCGTTATCGTCCAGCGACACGCCGAAGATATCGAAGCCTTTGTCCTTGAACTTGCCGTACATGCGGACCACATTCGGATTCTCCATACGGCAAGGTCCGCACCACGATGCCCAGAAGTCGATCAGTACATATTTGCCGCGCAACGACGACAATGCGATCTGTTTGCCTTCGGGGCTGTTGAGTGTGAAATCGGGAGCTACCTCACCAACTGCCAGTCCTGCCATTCTTTTAACAGAACCAATAAAACCTTTTGCCAGCGTAGGCACGGGTTCTATTTTGGAATAGTCATCAGCCAGTTTTTTCAGCACATCCAGGTCGTTTTCAGGCGTGAGAAAGTTGTTCGCTGCAAAAAGTGCGATCAGTGATGTGCCCATTTCCGGGATCATCTGGCGCAATGCAGTTACTCTTTCCTTTTCTGCCGCTTGGTAGGCCTGTTGTATCTCCTGAATTTTTTTAGCGTCTTTTTTCTCTTCTGCCGCGGCATATTGTTCATTCCAGCCGGTTACTTTTGCCGAGAATGCCTGCATCAGCTGGTCAATTTTGGCGTAGTACTCCATGTTTTTGGAGCCGGTAATCGCTACCTTTCCGCCATTGCCTTTATCGTCGCGCTGGGTACCGTCGGCGGTGATATTGAAGGTTTCCCCGCCTTCCACGAGCAAGGGGAATTTCTGCCGGTCGGCGATATTCACTGTAAAAAAGCTACCGCGATCCTTATCTACACCTTTCAGTGTAAAGCTGCCGTCGGCGCTTAGTAATGTGGAATCGAGTTTAACAGAAGATCCGGCTGCAGTGGATTGCGACAGAATGACTTTCTCGCCTTTGGAACCGCTTTTAACCTTCCCATTAATGGTAAAGTCTTTCGGTTCGATCTGTGCCAGGGTCTGGAAGCTCAGTAACGCGCCACCCAAAACCAATGCACTCTGTTTGATAAATGCCTTCATGATCTTCTATAACTGATTGTCGAATGTGTAATCTATAACTTTTGCGCCAGTAGCTGGTTCACAAGTTTGGGATCGGCAGCTCCGTTCGATTTTTTCATCACTTCGCCGACGAACAATCCCATCAATCCTTTTTTACCTTTTCTATAAGCGGCAACCTTGTCGGGCATTGCGCCGATTACCTCATCTACCAACGTTTCAAGCTCGTTCGTATTGCTGTTTTGCAGCCAGTTATTTGAAGACGCGATCTCCGGCGGCTCGCGATCAGGCTCTTCCAGCATGACCGGGAAAACCTTCTGCGCAGCCACAGAATGGCTCACTGCGCCCGATTCATTCAGCTCGATCAAAGCGGCAAGGTTTCCCGCGCTGATCGGGAAATGTGCGATGTCGCCATGGTGATCGTTCAGATACGATTTCACAGGGCCCATCAGCCAGTTGGATGCGGTTTTGAAATGCGTTGTTTTGGCACAAACTGACTCGAAATACTCGGCCAGTTCGCGGGTATCGGTCAGTACCGCGGCGTCGTAGGCCGGGATACCATATTGATTCACAAATTTCTCGCGAAGCTCATGCGGCAACGCAGGCATACCTGCCTTGATGTTTTCCAGCCATTCGTCCGAAACCACTACCGGGCTCAGATCGGGATCGGGGAAATAGCGGTAGTCGTTCATCGTTTCCTTCACGCGCATTCCGTAAGTCTGCCCGCTTTCCACGTCGAACATCCGCGTTTCCTGCTGGATCACCTCGCCGTTTTCGAGCATAGCTGCCTGGCGGCGTTCCTCGTAGGCGATAGCGCGCATCATGTTGCGGATCGAGTTCATGTTTTTGATCTCGACTTTCGTTCCATATTCCGCAGCGCCTTTCTTGCGCAGGGACACGTTCACGTCCGCGCGCAGGGAACCTTCTTCCATATTACCGTCGCTGATACCCAGGTAGCGTACCAGGCGGCGGATTTCCGTCACAAATGCGCCTGTTTCCTCTGCCGAACGCAAATCCGGTTCCGAAACCATCTCTACCAGCGGTGTTCCGGCGCGGTTGTAATCTAGCATTGTCTCGGTATGGCTGCCGTCGTGCACCGATTTTCCTGCGTCTTCTTCCAAATGGATATGATGAAAACGGATGGTCTTCTCGGTGAATTTACCGTCGTGTTTGAACGAAATATGTACGCCGCCTTGCTCGCAGATCGGTTTTTTGTCTTGCGAAATCTGGTAACCTTTCGGAAGATCGGGATAGAAGTAATTTTTGCGGTCGAAAATAGTCCTTTTACTAATGGAGCATCCGCAGGCTATGCCGAGGCGGATGGCGTATTCGACGGCTTTTTTATTGACTTTGGGCAGAGTCCCGGGCAGTGCGATCGTCAGCGGACCGATATTGGTGTTGGGGTCAGTGCCGAAAATGTTGAAATCGCGGGTAAACAGCTTGGATTCCGTCAGAAGCTGGCAATGTACTTCGAGCCCGATTACGGTTTCATAAGCGGCCAGAAGTTCATCGGTAACGTCAGCGGGGTGAATTGCGGTTTGACTCATATTATATTACTAATGCTTACGCAAAGATACAAATACGGGCCGTCCATAGCATGAACGACCCGTATTTTATGGAATATAGCCGGTTTTGCCAGGGATCAGAGTGAGTTGATCCAGTTGGCGATAACGATAATGTCAGCTTTTGGAACGTGTGCCAGCGGCGCCATCGGAGGGTAGCCAGGCCAGTGTTCCGGTTTTGGGTTGTGAACCAGGTCTACGATCTGGTCAGCAGTATATTTTTTCTTGGCAACTTCTGCGTAAGCCGGGCCGATTACTTTGTCGTAAGCCTGGTGGCATGCCAAACAAGCATGTTTGTTCAACAATGCGGAAACTTCGGCAGGAACGGGTTTGCGTTTTGGCGCTGCTGCGGGCGCATCGGCTGCGGGTGCCGCTGCTGTATCGCCTGCTGCCGATGCCGCAGGTGTTGTTGGTTTTGCAGCTGCCTCGGCTACCGCCTGCTCAGCCGCTGCTTTTCTATCGGCTTGAAGCTTCACCAGGGCCGATTCTTCTCGCGCCTTGCTTCCTGAGCCATACCATTGATCATATTTGTCACGGTCTTCTTTGGATGAACAACCGATGAAGAAAGAAACTGCCAGGGCCATCAGAGCCAAAGAAGCGCTTTTTTTGAGTGTCATTGTGTTAATTTTTAAGAATTTTCGCCAGATTAAGGTTGCGATACCAAATCGACCACGAAGAAAGCAAGTTTGCGTTAGATTTCCGTCATGCTCAGAATAGAAATTCGGACATTTCTTGAAAACACCGAATTGTATTCGCTTGTCCGACAACTGCTTATCCACAGGAGGCTTTTAACAAATTCAGGAAAATTTCTTGTTTATTTGTCTGTAATTGTTGCGATTAATGCAAAATGTCTTTACTTTTGCACTCCTATTTGTAAAACGATGTAAAGCAATGGCTAAGAAAGGTAATAGAGTACAGGTCATTTTGGAATGCACTGAACAAAAAGAAAGCGGTGTTCCAGGCATGTCACGTTACGTGACCACAAAAAATCGGAAGAATACGCCAGGCCGTATGGAATTGAAGAAATTCAACTCTTTCCTGAGACGTTACACAGTCCACAAAGAAATTAAGTAAGTTCGTCTTGTTACCCGTTAACTGTCACGTGAAGCTGATCAATAACTGGGTATGCACGGAACAGTTAATCATTAACAAAATAACTTCTAACTGATATACAGACATGGCAAAGAAAGTAGTTGCTACCCTGAAAAAAGAAGGCGGTAAAGCATTCGCGAAAGTGATTAAAGCCGTAAAATCTCCTAAAACAGGAGCTTATACCTTCAAAGAAGAAATCGTTCCCCTGGACGGTGTACAGGGTGCATTGAAAAACTAAGGGTATCCCGAGGTTTTGATATTGAGTTTTTAAAAAGTCCCTTTCCGGGACTTTTTTGTTTTATTTTTGAGCCATAAATGTAATCAGCACTATGGGTTTATTTGGCTTTTTTTCAAAGGAGAAAAAAGAAACATTAGATAAAGGCCTCGAAAAAAGCAAGGATAGCTTCTTTGGTAAGCTCTCGCGCGCAATCGTGGGGAAAACCACCATCGACGAGGACGTTCTCGATGAACTGGAAGATATACTTGTAAGCTCCGACGTGGGCGTGGAAACGACCGTGAAGGTTATCAAGCGCATCGAAGAGCGTGTAGCCAGGGATAAATATGCGTCGACGGCCGAGCTCGATAGCATTCTGCGCGAGGAAATCGCCGCATTGCTGACCGAGAACAAATCGATCGACATTAAAGACAGCTTCGAAACCGAGCATTTGCCGAAGCCTTACGTGATTATGGTGGTGGGTGTGAATGGGGTAGGTAAAACGACGACAATCGGTAAGCTGGCACACCAGTTTCACCAACGCGGGCACAAAGTGGTACTCGGCGCGGCAGATACTTTTCGCGCGGCGGCCGTTGACCAGCTGAAACTCTGGGGCCAACGCGTAAATGTACCGGTAATCGACCACGGTATGAATACCGACCCGTCGGCCGTAGCATTCGACGCATTGAAAAAAGGTACCGAGACCGGCGCGGACGTGATCATTATCGACACGGCGGGCCGCCTCCATACGAAAGTGAACCTGATGAACGAGCTTTCGAAGATCAAGCGCGTGATGCAAAAGATCATCCCCGATGCCCCGCACGAAGTACTGCTCGTCCTCGATGGTAGTACCGGCCAGAATGCCGTGATCCAGGCGCGCGAGTTCACCAAAGTAACCGACATTACCGCATTAGCCATTACCAAGCTTGACGGTACCGCGAAAGGCGGCGTCGTGATCGGTATTTCGGACGAATTTAAAATTCCCGTGAAATACATCGGCGTAGGCGAAAAAATGGACGATTTACAGGTCTTCGACCGCGCGGAGTTTGTGGATTCGTTGTTTAAGAAAATAGGATAATGGCGCTGGTCAGCGACGGTAACCGCTCGTAGATTAAACCAATCAGGTCTAGCATAAGAAGGTATCTTGGAGCAATCAACTCCGGGATACTTTTTTTTATGGATACGCTGCTGGTTTTTTTAATTGTTTTCGCGCCATTTGTATGGTATATCTGGCGCGTGCTGCGGTTTACAAAAGACACAATCGGTGAGAATTCACCCCTAAAAGTATCGCGCACATTCATTACTACACCCTGGAAGTACTTTTTGCAATTCGAAGGTCTGTTCACTTATTACCTTATTCTGGTAGGCAGCTTTTTCTTCAAATTGGCGCTTTTCATGCATATTTCTTACACCGAGGATTACCCGCTATTAGTAAGGCTTTGGTTTCTCGCGGTTGGTTTGGTTGCCATGGGATTCGGTCTTTTGGTGGTGGCGCTCGATATCAATCACTGGCAATATGTTGAAGGGCTTGTTATAGAGACATTTCCTGAGAAGCACGAACTGGAACTCACATTTACGGATAAAGTACTCCGTTTGAGGGAAGGTGATATTGAAAAGGTGCATGTCTATCATAACAATAGCATCAAGTTTCCACTCGCTTACATGCATTATTTTCTCAGGACAGGCGATGAGTTTATTCTATCACCCAAAACAGAAGGATATTGGGTGATAGAACAGTATTTCCCAAATCTTTCGACGGAATACACCCATCGCCGTTTTCCTTTCATCCGATAGTACTTCCTATTCATTTTTTCACGAACTTTGCACCCCATTTCGCCGTTCATTATCAGTCACTTTGACGCGGAATGCCGGCTAATCAATTCAAAAGCATACAGCTTATGGCTTAAAGCCTACGGCCCATTTCAATGAAAACCAAAGGAATAGTTAAGAATAAAGTCAATATCGTGACGCTGGGTTGCTCTAAAAACCTGGTCGACTCGGAAGTGCTGTACACACAGCTCAAAGGCAACGGCTTCGCCGTGGACCATGAGTCGAAAAAGGATGATTCGCAGATTGTGGTGATCAATACCTGCGGATTTATCGACAATGCGAAGGAGGAATCGATCAACACGATTTTGCGCTATGCCGATGCCAAAGCAGCCGGAATGGTGGATAAAGTGTATGTGACAGGCTGCCTCTCGCACCGGTACAAGGATGAGCTGGCGGTTGAAATACCGACAGTGGATGCCTGGTTCGGTACCAATGAGCTGCCCCGCCTGCTCAAAACCCTCAAAGCCGATTACAAGCACGAACTCGTAGGCGAGCGCCTGCTCACTACGCCTGCACATTATGCATACCTGAAAATCGCCGAAGGTTGCGACCGCCCCTGCTCGTTCTGCGCGATCCCGCTTATGCGCGGAGGCCATGTTTCGAGGCCTATTGACGAATTGGTGAAAGAAGCGAAATCACTTGCCAAACGGGGTACCAAAGAGCTCATCCTCATTGCCCAGGACCTGACTTACTACGGCCTGGATATTTACAAAAAAAGAAACCTTTCGGACCTGCTCCGTAACCTTTCCGATGTGGAGGGTATCGACTGGATCCGCCTGCAATATGCTTACCCGGCGGGCTTCCCGATGGACGTGCTGGACGTGATGAACGAGCGCGGCAACATCGCCAAATACCTCGATATGCCGCTGCAATCGGGTTCGACGGAAATGCTGAAACTCATGCGCCGGGGTATTACCCGCGAAAAAACCGAAGCGCTGATCCACTCGATCCGCGACAAAGTTCCTGATATCGCATTGCGCACTACGTTGATCGTCGGCCACCCCGGCGAAACGGAAGAGCTGTTCGATGAAACCTACGAATTCGTAGAAAAAATGCGTTTCGACCGTCTGGGAGCATTCCAGTACTCGCACGAGGACAATACGCATTCATTCACTATGGAAGACGATATCGATCCGGAAGTGAAACAGGAACGTGCCGACGCCATTATGGAGTTGCAGCAAGGCATTTCGGCGGAGCTTAACCAGGAGAAAATCGGTAGAACCTTCAAAGTGCTCTTCGACCGCAAGGAAGGCGGCTATTTCATCGGCCGTACCGAATATGACTCGCCGGAGGTTGACAATGAAGTACTTGTCCCCGCGAGCCAGTACGTTCGTCTGGGCGATTTTGCGCAGGTGAAAGTAACTTCCGCCGAGGAATTTGACCTTTACGGCGAAGTGATTTCCTGATGCGATTTCCGGCAAATGGCGTCTTTGCCTAAATTTGCCATTCAATTTGAAAAAGAACAACTCTTAAAAAAGCATGTTACAACGTATTCAAACTATCTTCCTGGCTATGGTCGTCATCGGAATGGGTATTTTCCTCGCCTTCCCGATCTGGTCGAAAGTAGCATTAACGGGAGGACAAAGTGCCGATCTGACGGCCCTGAGGCTGCATCACCAGATCAACGAAGTGCAATCCAATGTTCAGCCGGTATATTACCTCGTCGCGCTGGCCATTCTCACAGCCGGTGTGGCTGCCTATGCGATCTTCCAGTTCAAAAACCGCATTCTGCAATCGGCATTGTGCGCGGTGAACTCCATACTGATGACTGTGACAATGGGTCTGGTGATCTATTTCACTTTTTACAAAACAGCTAAGCTTTTCGATCCTGAACTGACAGGCAAATACGATATCGGCTTTTACGGCCTCGTAGGAGCCATGCTTGCGAATGTGTTCGCGAACCGCTTCATCCGCAAGGACGAGCGTGAGGTGCAGCAATCGAAGCGCTTCAGATGAGTACAAGCGTCGGCGCAAACCTCAGGGTTTGCGCCGACTATTAGCAGACCTCCAGGTCTGCCACGCACAGCTAAACAAGCCCCTCCCGTAGCAGATCGTGCAAATGCACGAAACCCAGCGCTTTGCCTTCTTCCACCACAACTACCTGTGTAATGCTTTTGGACTGCATTACCTCCAATGCATTCACGGCATATTCATCCGGGGAAACCGTAATCGGTGATTGGGTCATAATATCTTTCGCGTGCAGGTCCAGTAAACCGGCAGCACCATAAGTTTTCAGCATTCTTCGAAGGTCGCCATCGGTAATAATACCGGCCATTTGGCCGTTTTCGCCTATTACCGCCGTAGCTCCAAGCCGTTTTGAAGTCATTTCGAGAATTACTTCCTGCAAAGTAGCTTGCTCAATCACCGTCGGCAATGCATTATGCGGGTAAATGTCGCAGACTTTGAGGTAAAGCCGCTTGCCCAGTGAGCCTCCGGGATGGTAACGGGCGAAATCGTCGTGTGTGAAGCCGCGCGCTTCGAGCAGGCATATGGCGAGCGCGTCGCCGAGCGCCATCGTTACGGATGTGCTCGTGGTAGGCGCGAGGTTGAGCGGGTCCGCCTCCGCGGGTGCGTGTGCATGAAGTGTGAGAATGCAGTTTTTGGCCAGGTAGGAGTCCTTATTGCTGACCATGGCGATCATCTGCACACCGGTACGTTTCAGCAGCGGTACAAGCACTTTTATTTCCGGAGTGTCGCCGCTTTTGGAGATCACAATCACCACGTCGTTGTCCTGGATCATGCCCAAATCGCCGTGAATAGCGTCGGCTGCGTGCATAAACAGCGCCGGAGTACCGGTAGAGTTCAGGGTGGCTACAATCTTCTGTCCTACAATGGCGCTTTTACCCACACCAGAGACCACAACGCGCCCTCCGGAGTGTAAAATGGCATATACGCATTTTTCAAATTCATCGTCAATCAATTCAATCAGATTACGTACAGCTTCTGCTTCCTGACGTAATACTTCTTTTGCGGTTGACTGAATATTTTTTATTAATTTCAAATCTGAAACACAGTTTAGAGAGACAAAAACGTCATTATTTATTTCAAAGCGCAAAGATAGGGAAGTTTGGAATAACCATTTTGTGAACAGAGTATGGTACAGCAGGTTGATAAAGTCGTAACAGACACATTAAAAGGGAAGCTTAAAGAAATATTTGGATACAGTCAATTCCGCGGAGATCAGGAAGTTATCATACAAAATATCCTTTTAGGTAAAAATACATTCGTCATTATGCCCACGGGCGCAGGTAAGTCACTCTGCTACCAGCTTCCTGCCCTTGTCAGCGACGGACTGACGATCGTGATTTCCCCGCTGATCGCCTTGATGAAAAACCAGGTCGACCAGCTTACTGCGTTCGGTATCAATGCTCAATTCCTGAATTCCACGCTTACCAAAGCCGAAATGACGCGCGTCAAAACCGATGCGCTCGACGGAAGCCTCAAACTGCTTTACATTGCCCCGGAATCGCTCACAAAAGAAGATAACCTCGATTTTCTCAAAAAAGTAAAGATCTCGTTCGTAGCTATTGACGAGGCTCACTGTATTTCGGAATGGGGCCACGATTTCCGCCCCGAATACCGCCGCATTTACGGCATTATAGAGAATATCGGAAAATTGCCCATTATCGCGCTCACGGCCACGGCTACACCCAAAGTGCAGCAGGATATCCGGAAAAACCTGCAAATGGAAGAGGCCGAGACGTTTAAATCTTCTTTTAACCGTAAAAACCTCTACTACGAAATCCGTCCGAAAAAGGATGTTAAAAAGCAGCTCATCCGCTATATCCGCAACAATAAAGGCAAATCGGGTATTGTATACTGCCTGAGCCGCAAAACGGTTGAAGAGGTGGCGGAGCTTCTGAACGTCAATGACGTACGTGCATTACCGTATCATGCCGGCCTGGACGCCAATACGCGCATGGCCAATCAGGATGCGTTCCTGAACGAGGAATGCGATGTAATCGTGGCGACGATTGCATTCGGAATGGGTATCGACAAGCCGGATGTGCGCTTCGTGATCCACTACGATGTGCCGAAGTCGCTGGAAGGCTATTACCAGGAAACGGGTCGCGCGGGCCGCGATGGGCTGGAAGGTAACTGTCTGATGTTTTACAGCTACGACGATATTCAGAAGCTCGAAAAGTTCAACAAGGACAAAACCGTTACCGAACGTGATAATGCACGCCATTTGCTGAACGAAATGGTGGCTTACTCGACACTGGGCGTGTGCCGGCGGCGGCAGCTGCTGAGCTATTTCGGAGAGTATCTCGAAAAAGATTGCGGGTACTGCGACAACTGTAACAAGCATACTGAGCGGATTAAAGTGCAGGAAGACGTGATTTTGATCCTCAAATCGGTAGCGCTTACCGAGCAGCGTTTCGACGCCGACCATATCGCCGATTTGCTTACCGCCACCGACAACCAGTATGTAAAAAGCTACGAGCACGATCAGTTGGAAGTATTCGGTAAAGGATTGGAACTGAATGAGTCGCGTGATTATTGGGTATCGGCCATTCGCCAACTCGTGATCCTGAACTACCTCGAGAAGGATATCGAGAACTACGGGGTGATCAGGCTGGGTGAAAAAGGTGCCAAATACCTGAACGATCCTTATCCGATCACACTCCAGAAAGATCACAACTTCGATGAGGAGGAAGTGAAGACAGAGGACGACGATAAGGACGCCGTGAATGGCAACGGAAGCGCACATGCGTACGACGAGGCATTGCTCGGAATGCTCAAAGCATTGCGCAAGAAGGTGGCGAAGGAGAAAAACCTGCCGCCGTACGTGATCTTCCAGGACCCTTCGATGGAAGAAATGGCCACTACTTATCCTACCACCCAGCAGGAAATGGCGCAGATCAACGGCGTCGGAATGGGTAAGGTACAGAAGTTCGGCCGGCCGTTTATCGAACTCATTTCACGTTACGTGGAAGAAAACGAGATTGAAACGGCGAAGGACGTGGTGATCAAGTCCACGGTTAACAAATCTAAAATCAAGATTTTCATCATCCAGCAGGTCGATAGGAAGGTAAGTCTCGACGAGATTGCCGAAGTGAAGGACCTGGCATTGGCTGATGTGATCGAAGAAGTAGAGCACATTTGCTACTCTGGTACGAAACTCAACCTGGATTATTACATCAACCAGGTGATCGACCGCGAGAGGCAGCAGGATATTTACGATTATTTTATGACCGCCGAAACCGACAACATTGCCACCGCGCTGAACGAATTCGAAGGCGAGGAGGTCAGTGAAGAAGAATTGCGGCTGATGCGGATCAAGTTTTTGTCGGAACTAGCCAACTAGCACCCCGGAGTACTTGCCGGACAATCAGTATTTTTTGAATTTTTAAAACCAGTTATGAACATACTCATCTTGGGATCGGGCGGAAGAGAACACGCTTTTGCCTGGAAAATAGCCCAAAGCCCTCTTTGCGATACCTTATTTATGGCTCCCGGAAACGCCGGGACAGCAGGCGTAGCAACGAACCTATCCATTTCTTACAACGATTTTGACTCCATTGCCAACGCGGTAATTGAAAATAACATCGAACTCGTGATCGTAGGTCCCGAAGAACCGCTGGTAAATGGGGTTGTAGATTATTTCAATGCGCGGGAAGATCTTTCGAAAGTGCGGATTATCGGCCCTGACAAAGCCGGTGCGCAACTCGAAGGAAGCAAAGACTTCTCGAAGCAGTTTATGGATAAATACGGCATTCCAACCGCTGCTTCGCGCACATTTACTGCGGAAGACCTGGAAGTAGGGCTGGAATACCTCGAAAACCATTCGCTGCCGATCGTGCTCAAAGCGGATGGCCTCGCGGCCGGCAAGGGCGTGATCATCGCGGAGAAGCATTCCGACGCCGTGCAGGCGTTCCGCGAAATGCTGCTGGACGGTAAATTCGGTAAGGCGGGCAACAAAGTTGTGATCGAACAATTCCTGAAAGGGATAGAATTGTCGGTTTTTGTGCTTACTGATGGTGAGCATTACAAAATCCTCCCGGAAGCGAAGGATTACAAACGCATCGGCGAGAATGATACAGGCCTGAACACGGGCGGAATGGGCGCGGTATCACCCGTCGTGTTTGCGGATGCGAACTTTATCAGAAAGGTAGAGGAAAAGGTGGTGAAACCTACATTACACGGCCTTCAGAGTGAAGGGATTAAATATGTGGGCTTTATCTTCATCGGTCTGATGAACATCAAAGGCGAGCCTTATGTGATTGAATACAACGTCCGGATGGGCGATCCCGAAACCGAAGTAGTAGTCCCGCGTATCCAGTCGGATTTTGCGATGCTCATGGCATCGACGGCCAAAGGTACCCTGCAAGATTTCGATTTGCAGATCTCGCCGCAGGTAGCCGTTACGACGGTAGTGGTTTCGGGCGGTTATCCCGAAGATTACGAAAAAGGAAAAGTGATTTCGGGAACAGACAAAGTGGAAGATGTGCATGTGTTCCATGCAGGCACCACTTTTAATGCAAACGCCGAAGTCGTGACGAACGGAGGACGGGTAATGGCCCTTACAGGCCTGGCCAATTCCCTCGAAAACGCGGTGCACAAGTCACAGCGGGCTGCACAGGCAGTGCAATACGAAGGAAAGTATTTCCGGCACGATATTGGCGTGGATTTAATTCGTTATAACGATTGATGAAGCGGAGTAATTATGGGATGTGGATCATGTTCATCCGGGGGCTGCGGTACTAACGGTACGGCCGTCGCGGGATGTGGAAGTAAAGGAAGCTGCGGAACGGGCGGATGCAATAAAATGAATGTTTTCGATTGGCTCAGTCACATGGACGTGCCGACGGGACAGCGTTTTGATGTAATCGAAGTCAAGTTCAAAGGAGGCAGAAAGGAGTATTTCCGGAATATAAATCAGCTGGAATTCATCACAGGCGACTATGTGGTGTGTGAAATGGCTTCCGGCCAGCATATTGGAACGGTGTCGTTGCAGGGGGAACTCGTGCGCCTTCAGATGAAGCGCAAGAATGTCCAGATCAACGACGACCTGCACGTGATCTACCGCATTGCGACGGAGAAAGATCTCGACAAGTTCACGCAGGCGATGGCGCGAGAAATGCCCACGCTCTACCGTACGCGCGAGATTATTCGGGAAATGAAGCTCAATATGAAGCTTTCGGACGTGGAATACCAGTCGGATAATACCAAAACGACTTTCTACTATTCGTCGGAAGAGCGGGTGGATTTCCGGGAGCTGATCAAAATGCTGGCTTCGGAATTCAAAGTGCGGATCGAAATGCGGCAGATCAGCCTGCGGCAGGAGGCGAGCCGGCTTGGCGGATTAGGCTCCTGCGGGCGCGAACTTTGCTGCTCGACCTGGCTAACCGATTTCAAGAATATTTCAACCGCCGCGGCGCGTTATCAGAACCTTTCATTGAACCCTGCAAAATTGTCGGGGCAATGCGGAAGGCTGAAATGCTGCCTGAACTACGAGCTCGAAACGTACATTGATGCACTGCGGGATATCCCGACGGTGGATGCGCCATTGAAAACTAAGAAAGGCGTAGCCACCTTGCAGAAGACGGATATCTTTAAGAAAATCATGTGGTTCGGGTTTGATAAGGACACGAACTGGTATCCTGTACCGATCGACAAGGTTTTGGAAATCATTGAGTTGAATAAAAAGGATATTATCCCCGAATCACTCGAAATCCTGACACCGGAACCTGAAAAAGGTGCGGACAAGTTGGCGGGCAAGCTCAATAGCGACCTGGAAAACCTAGACAAGAAGTACAGCGACGAGCAGAAGAAAAAGAAAAAGAAGAAGAACCGTTCGGGTAAAAACCGCGGAAACGGCCCTGAAAACAGCGCCGGCGAGAGCGGAGGCAATGAGGCTGGAAACAGTAATATTGCGGACAGTGCCGGCAATGCGCCTCAGAATAAAGGTAATAACCAGAATCAGGGCCAGCGAAGCCGGGGTAACAACCAGGGGAACGAAGCCAGGAACCGGGGAAACAACCCGGGTGAGGAGCGTCCAAACAAAGCTAACAATTCGGGAGAAGAGCCTCGTAACAGAGGCAATAACCCGAATGAAGGCCAGCGTAATAGGGGCAATAACAATCCCGGCGGCGAGCCTCGCAACAAGGGTAATAACAATAACCCCGGCGGTGAGCCCCGCAACAAGGGCAATAACGAAGGAGGGAACAGGAACAACCGTAACCGTAACAGAGGGCAGAAGCCCTCGGGTGGCGGACCGAAGCCGGAAGGAACGCCGCCAGCGGCGGAAAACAACGGGTAACCGTTTTTCCAACGAATCCATACGGGCCAGCTCATTCAAAGGCTGGCCCGTTTTTTACCCAAACCATCTGTGAAAGAACACGTTGAAAAGCTTTATGCGCTAAGCCGCAAGCCGTCGCGCAGGATCATCGGGCTGATGTCGGGTACTTCGCTCGACGGACTGGATGTGGCGCTTTGCCGCGCGGAAGGCAGCGGGCCGGAGACGCATTTGAGCGTCGAGCATTTCAAAACGGTGCCTTATGAGGAGGATTTCAGGAATGCCGTGCGCGAGATTTTCGCTAAAAGGCAGATCGATTTTCAGCAACTGGTTTTGCTCAATCCGTTCGTCGGCCTGCAACATGGTCAGATGATCCTCGAATGCCTGGCCGAATGGGGCATCGACGCTTCAGAGGTGGATTTGATCGCCAGCCATGGACAAACCGTTTTCCACGCACCGCAAAAGCAGCACAGCATAGCAGGCTTTCCCAATGCAACTTTGCAAATCGGCGACGGTGACCATATTGCAGTGAAAACCGGCATTATCACCCTCAGCGATTTCAGACAAAAACACATTGCAGCGGGTGGAGAAGGCGCACCGCTCGCGGTTTACGGCGATTATTTCCTGTTTTCCCAAAAAGGCGAGAACCGGATATTGCTGAATATGGGCGGCATCGCCAACTTCACGTTCCTGCCCGGTAATCTCGATGCGTCACTGGTTTTCACGACCGATACCGGTCCCGGAAATACATTGATCGACGCATTTACACGCCTGCATTTCGGGAGGCCATTCGATGAAAATGGTAGCATTGCGGCGAGCGGTGCCGTTGATGAAGCATTGCTGAATGCACTCAAAAACTCGCCTTTTTTTGACCACCCCTTTCCGAAAACCACGGGTCCTGAGGTGTTCAGTATTGATTACGTGAAGAATGCTATGCAGCTTTCTGGTCGGAATACAATTGAACCGAAAGATTTGATTGCCACATTAACCCGGTTCAGTGCGGAGACGATTTCGGAAGCCATTGGCAACGCAATGAAAGCGGGCGAAGTATTTGAAGTGTACGCAAGCGGAGGTGGCGCGCATAATCCGGCGCTGATGGGCGCGATACGCAGGTTACTGGGGCAAGATATTCGTCTGATCGATGAGCTGGGCGTGTCCGGCGATGCCAAGGAGGCTGTACTGTTCGCGGTACTGGCTAACGAGGCGGTGGCGGGCGAGGCGGTGTATTTCGGGGAAAAGAAAGGCGTGCCGGGTGTTTCGATGGGGAAAATATCCTTCCCCGGTTAAGTAAGGAAATAGTATTAGTATATATGTACGACATTACCATCATAGGCGGCGGCATCGTAGGCCTCGCAACAGCGCTCCGTATCAAGGAGCAGAAACCTGCATTGAAAGTGCTGCTGCTCGAAAAGGAAAATGAAGTAGCCAAGCATCAGACGGGCCACAACAGCGGCGTGATCCACTCGGGATTGTATTACAAACCCGGAAGTTTGAAAGCGACGAACTGCATACGAGGCTACCAGATGCTTATTGATTTCTGCGAGAAGGAAGGTGTGTCATATGATTTGTGCGGAAAAATAGTGGTAGCCACTACCGAGGAGCAGCGCCCATTGCTGCGCAACCTCTTCGAGCGGGGAAACCAGAACGGGTTGACCCAGAACCGCATGATCTCGGAAGGCGAAATGAAGGAAATCGAGCCGCATGTGAAAGGGCTCGAAGGCATTTGGGTGCCCTACACCGGCATTATCGACTATAAAACGGTTTGTGAAAAATACGCGGAGAGTTTCCGGAAACTGGACGGCGAAGTACGTTTCGGCGAAAAGGTGACCGACGTGAAAAACCGCAACATGCATTCGGAAGTGGTAACCGCTACCGGGAAGGTATTCGAAACCAAACTGGTCGTAAACTGTGCCGGGCTCTATTCCGATAAAGTAGCGCAGCTCACGCAGCCCGAGAATGTCAACGTCCGCATTATCCCGTTCCGCGGAGAATATTACAAGATCCGGCCGGAGAAGCATTATCTGGTTAAAAATCTCATTTACCCGGTTCCTGATCCTAATTTCCCTTTCCTGGGCGTGCATTTCACGCGCATGATCGAGGGAGGTATCGAGGCAGGACCGAACGCGGTATTCGCGTTCAAAAGAGAAGGTTACAAAAAGCTGGATATTAACGTGCCTGAAATGCTCGAATCGCTTTCTTGGCCGGGCTTCCAGAAAGTAGCGATGAAATACTGGCGCACTGGCTTGGGGGAATATTACCGCTCATTCTCGAAAGCCGCATTCACCAAAGCACTACAAGCCCTGATCCCCGAAATCCAGAGCGACGACCTCATCCCCGGCGGCTCAGGCGTACGTGCACAGGCGTGCGACTACGACGGCGGTCTGCTGGACGATTTCTCGATTATTGAAAACAAAACGGCCATTAACGTCTGCAATGCCCCTTCGCCTGCCGCTACATCATCGCTCTCCATCGGGCAAACGGTTTCGGAGAAAGTGTTGTCAAGATTTTAGTATTGATATAGCCTTAAACAGAAATAGGCCATCCAGTCACGGAATGGCCTATTTTCTTTGATATATTTTCCTTTGTCCCTCCCCTCCTTCCTCCCTTTTCCCCTTCTAATTAAGCCTTCTTGGTCTGCGTCATACCGAAGGTCACAATGTGAATAGCGGCAAAGATGAGCGAGAAGTAATAGAGCCCGGTGTCGGTGCCGTCGGTTTGTACGTGGTGGAAATAGGCTATCGCGGCCAGCAGCACAGCCAGCACGATTCCCACGATTCCCACGGTTTTGCCACCAGCCACAATGGAAGCGGGCAGCTTGTTCGACAGGAAGCTGTTTTTAATACCATAATACAAATACACATCGAAACCGATAATCATCCACACGAACAGACGGATCCAGGTATCGAGTGGGAGGAACGCCATCATGAAGAAACAGGTGGCAACACCGAGGATCGGAACCAATGGCACCAGGGGTGTTTTGAATGCACGCGGTGCGTCCGGCATTTGCTTGCGCATCACGATGATACCGATACAAACGAGGATAAACGCAAACAATGTACCGATACTGGTCATTTCACCCACGACGCGCGCAGGTACGAATGCCGCGAAAAGGCTCACGAATACGAGGAACATGGTGTTGTTCTTTACCGGCGTTTGGAATTTCGGGTGTACGGCTGAGAATACGCGTGGCAGCAATCCGTCTTTACTCATACTGAAAAATACGCGGCTCTGGCCCAATAGCATTACCAGGATCACGGAAGCATAACCTGCGAGGATCGCCACGATGATCGCACGGTTCAACCACGGATAGTCGGGGTGGATAGCTCCGCTGGCATCAGGGGTACCCATCGATTCGATCGCTACGGCAACCGGCGCGATACCGTCCTGGCCTTTGAATGTGGTGTAGTTGGTTACACCTGTCATTACGTGTGCAAAAAGGATATATAGAATGGTGCAGATCACCAATGAGCCGAGGATACCGATCGGCATGTCTTTCTTAGGGTTTTTGGCCTCTTGCGCCGCAGTACTCACGGCGTCGAAACCAATGTAGGCAAAGAACACGATCGCCGCGGCCCGTATGATCCCGCTGAAACCATATTCGCCGAAGTTCCCAGTATTGTCGGGGATATAAGGGACGTAGTTGGATTCGTTGATGTATTTCCAGCCCAGGACGATGAAGATGATCACAACGGCTACTTTCAAGCCTACGATGATACCGTTCACCAATGCACTTTCCTGGGTTCCTTTCATGAGCAGCAAGCTCATCAGGATTACAATGAAAATAGCGGGCAGGTTGATCACACCACCGTCCCACGGACCTACTGTGAGTGCCGCGGGTAAATGGACGTCAAACCCCTCGCAGAACTTGACTAAATACCGGCTCCAACTGATACTTACCGTGGCGGCACCTACCGCGTATTCCAATACAAGGTCCCAGCCGATGATCCACGCGATGAACTCGCCCATGGTGGCATAGGAATAGGTGTAGGCACTCCCTGCAACCGGGATCATGGAAGCGAATTCGGCATAACAAAGACCAGCAAATGCACAGCCCAATGCCGCTACGATGAAGGAGATGGTGATAGCAGGGCCGGCCTGGTTGGCAGCCGCTCCACCCGTGATGGAGAATAGACCCGCGCCGATGATCGCACCGATTCCCAGTGCCACCAGGCTTCCCGGGCCCAGCGTGCGTTTCAGCTGGTTACCTTCTCCGGTAGATTCGTGTAATAGTTTTTCAAGTGGTTTTTTAATCCAGAGTTGACTTGCCATATATTAGGTTCGTTGTTGTAGAAATGATGGTCTGATAAAGCTAAAAGAAAATTTGCTAACTACGTATAGACACCAAAGAAAAAGAGGGTAAGTGCAATACTTACCCTCTTTTATTCTTTTATTTTAAGCCTTTGCTTTTTTGGTAGCCGCTGCCGCCGTAGCGTCTGCCGCTACTGCCGGTGCAGGCTCATTCTTCTTCGAACGTTGCAGCAGGTCAACCACGATAGGCGCCGCTACGAAGAGTGAAGAATAAGTACCCACGATTACCCCGAGCAACATACAGAAGGTAAATCCGCGGATAACCGCTCCACCAAAGATCATCAGAACGATCAACACGAGGATCACCGAGATACCGGTTACCGCCGTACGGCTCAAAGTACTGTTCAACGCGTTGTTGATAACGGTCGACAGGTTTTGTCCGCGTGACTTTTCGTCGGCGAGGTAATCACGGATACGGTCATAAATTACGACGGTGTCGTTCATCGAGTAACCGATCATAGTCAGGATCGCACCGATGAATGCCTGGTCAATATCCAGTGACCATGGCAACCAGCCGTTGAATAGCGAGAAGATCGCGAGGATAATCACTACGTCGTGCGCGAGGGAGAATACCGCACCGTACGAGAATGCTACGCGTTTGAAACGGATGAGGATATACACGAAGTTGGCCGCCAACGCAAGCAATACCGCGTATACCGCGCTCCATAATGTGTCTTTCGCCATGGTAGGACCCACTTTGTTCGAGCTAACGATCTTGGCAGGGTTGTTGGCGATTTTCTTGGTCGCTTCCAGGATTTTCGCTTCCGCTTTCTGATCAGCTTCCGGCGTAACGTCTTCGATGAGGTAAGGAGTCGTGATTTTCACCTGATCCTGTCCTCCGAAAGTTTTCACTTCGGTAGTCGAGCCAAGTACTTCGTCCATGTTCGTGCGAAGCGCATCCGCATCCACATTATTTTCAAAACGAATCACATAAGAGCGGCCGCCTTTGAAGTCGATACCCAGACCGAAACCTTTGAAAATAAATGAACCTACACCAATCGCGATGATGATCGATGAAATGATGTAGAAACGACGGCGTTGCGAAACGAAGTCGAAGTGGTTATCCTGGAACCAACCTTTGGTCAGTGTATTGGTGAACGCGAAAGTTTTACCGTTTTTAAGCTTTTGTTCAAGCAACAGACGGGTAATGAAAATCGCGCTGAAAAGGGAAGTCAAAAGACCCAAAACAAGGGTTGTTGCAAAACCCAATACCAGACCTGTACCGAATGTGTAAAGGATGATACCGGTCAGAAGCGTTGTAACGTTGGAGTCGATGATCGCTGTGAGGGAGTGTTTGAAACCGTCACGGATCGATTGCGCAAATGGTTTTCCTTCTGCCAGCTCGGCCTTGATACTTTCGTAAATTAGTACGTTGGCATCCACCGCCATACCGATCGAGAGCACGATACCCGCGATACCCGAGAGCGTGAGTACAGCTCCGAGAGAAGCCATTACACCCAATAGGAAGAACAAGTTGATCAAAAGCGCGATGTCGGCAATCCAGCCGGCCTGGTTGTAATAGGCCACCATGAACACGAGTACGATCAAAAGACCCACGGCCGAAGACCACAAACCGTCGTTGATCGCCTCAGCACCCAGTGAAGAACCAACAACCGCTTCTTCTACGATGTGCGTCGGAGCCGGCAGTTTTCCTGCTTTCAACACGTTAGCCATATCTTTTGTCTCTTCCACCGTGAAGCTACCGGTGATGGACGAGTTACCGTTAGGAATCTCGCCTTGTACGGTGGGAGCTGTGTAAACCAGGCCGTCGATGATGATCGCAACCGGGCGGCCTACGCTGCGGGCAGTCAGTGAGCGCCATTTGCGGGCACCTTCACCGTTCATTTGCATGGTTACTTCCGGACGGCCGCGGTCGTCGTAATCGTGGTTTGCATTCACAATCACATCACCTTCCATAGCTGCTTCGCCATTGGCTTTCTTAATGAAATACAAAGGCAAAATCAGCTGGTTGCCGCCTGCTTCGGTTCCTTTGCGATCCCACATGAACACGAGATCCGAAGGGAAAAGTGAGCGTACTTCCGGGCGGCGGAGGATTTCGCTGGCACGCGCAGTGTCTTTCAGGTATACACCAAGACCTTGTGGCATCGGCACGAACAGGCTGGTCAATGCAGCACTTTGAGCCGCCAATGCAGCCGAGTCAGTCGCAGTAGAATCTGCTTTTTTCTCCAACTGCGCAGCCAAGCCGCCCTCAGTTGATTTTTTAGTAGTATCGGTAGAAGCAGTTGCAGCGGCAGGTGCGCCAGTTTTCTTAGCCGCTTTTTCGATTTCAGCTTGCTGGGTCAGGTAGCGGCCCAGGCCTTCGAGGCCGGCTCCGAGTTCCTGCGTCAGATATACTTCTGCAAACTCCAATTTCGCAGCACCGGAAAGGAGGCGGCGAACACGCTCAGGGTTATCCACACCGGGAAGTTCCACCAAAACGCGGTTCTGGCCCGGCAGGCGCTGGATGTTCGGGTTAGTTACCCCGAATTTGTCGATACGTGCCTGGGTGATCTGGAATGCACGGTCGATAGAACCGTCGATTTCCGTTTTCAGCATTTTGATCACGTCCGAATCCGACGAGTTGCTGTTGATCTTGCCGCGGTTGGCGCTGGTAGCGAATACCGAAGCGAGGCTGGTGTTTGGGGCAGCTTCTTTATAAGCGCTTACAAAACGGTTGATAAATGTGCTGTTGTTGGCCGATTTATCTTCACCTGCTTTTTTCAATGCATTCTGGAATGCTGCACTGCGGGCGTTACCGCCAGCCATGCCTTTGAGGATGTCGGCAGGAGCTACTTCCAATACTACGTGCATACCACCTTGCAAATCAAGGCCGAGGTTCAGTTCGCGCTCGGTAACTTCCTGCAAAGTGTGGCCGAGGTATACCTCTTCACGCCACAGCGAGTCGATGTAATGCTGTTTTTTGGTCACGTCAACCTCTCCCTTCGCGTCGGTCGCATAGGCGGTTGCCTTGCTTTTGAAATTGCGCGACACAAAAGTGAAGGACAGGTTATAGACGCTAATAAGGGCGATGACGATCGTCAACGCGATTATCCCGTTCTTGTTGGTCATTTTGAAATGAAAAATTTAATTGAAATCCTTGAAATACAACTGAAAACAGCCCGGCTGGAAATGTAAAATGGCGCAGGCTTTCTGAGAAAATGCGGACATGCGGGCCTGCTGGGCCCGCTCACACATTACGGAGCGTTGGTGACGATAAATCGGCCAAAAACCCGCTGGAAATGAGAAACCAGGTACACCGGCTCGCTGAATGCAGTCCGGACGACCAGTTTTTTGACAACGAAATGCCAGACGGGTTGAGGTAAAAAATACAGGTATTGATAAAAATCGAAGGAAATGGCGGGTGTAATGACCGCATTCAGGCTGAGCGCGCTTACTTCGGGCTGTTCCGACTGGCCTGATTGCGCATTGGCCTTTTTAGCCAGATCTTTGGCGATCGCCTCGGTCTTAGCTCCCTGAACAGTGCCCCGATCCGTATGATCCGACCACGACCGCGCTCCCGCCACCGTCAATAACATGACGGCAAGCATTAAGCTGATGGCCTGGTTAATCACTCGTACAGTCTTCACTTTCAGATTCGGGATTTCAATGAAACCGCAAATTTGATTCGAAAAAATCAGAATCGCAAGATAAATTTCCTTTCGCCCGATATTACTATTCTGTTAATAACTTGTGTTTTGTATATTTTTTAAGGGAAATGTCTACTTCGGAGGCCTATTCTGTAAGCAAATGAGAATCAGACTGGTAAAATGAATTTGTGGTGATATGGTTACTTAGGCCGCATTTTGCTTGTCATGCAGCTCCGTGGCCGGACATTGCAGCCTCGCTTTTATGTATTTTATTTGAAGCTCAACTACTCGCTATCATTTATGTACAGCAAGTTTACCGTTTTTACTTTTTTGCTCTTATCCTTTCACTTTTCCCAAGCCCAAAAATCATTTGAACCGGGCTACCTGGTAACTGCTCCAAATGATACCGTCAGAGGGTATATTGATTACAAGAGCTGGTCGCGCAACCCGGAAACCATCAACTTCAAGGCTTTAAGTGGTGAAAAAACCGAAACTTACGGGCTTAGCGATATAGACGGCTTCGGTGTGCATGGCGAAAATTATGTCAAAGCGCATGTAGAGGTAAACATAAGTACGACGGAAATCGAGAAACTGGCGTCGTCACCGGTACCGGAAGTTGTAAAGACAGTCGCCTTTTTGCTGGTGGTGAATAACGGTCCGAAGGGCCTGTTTTACCTGAAAGATAAAGATGGGAAAGTTCAGCTCTACATCAGGGATAAGGATGGGCCATACCAATTGCTGATCAATCACCGCTATCTCGCCGCCAACGGGCAGGTGGTCAACGTTATCTACTACCGCGAGCAGTTGAAAAATTTCTTCGCAGATTGCCCGGGACTCATCGCCGACCAGCGGATGTTGCCCTATTCTCAGCAATCGATAGGCAAAGTGTTCGACCGGTTTTACGAAAAATGTTCCTTACAAAAGACACCTGTTGCTTCGTATAAACCCACTGGTTCCTTAATCCAGGTGGGTGTAGTGGCCGGCCTGTCCAGCTCAAAGCTGAGTTTCGAAGGACCTGTGGATCCGGAACTGGTGAATGGAGATTTTCCCTTATCTAATAAGGTTTCAGGCGGTGTGTTCCTGAATTTTGTATTCCCGCGGTTGAAGCAACGCGCTTCGTTGTATAATGAGTTGGCATTTACTTCGTACAAGTCGAGCATTGGTAGTCAGACTACCTATTCAGATAATAGTTATAGCAAGGTTAGTACAACATTTGGTTTTGGGTATATCAAGCTCATTAATATGGTCAGATACCAAATCCCGATCGGTGGCTTTAAATTATTTCTGAACGGAGGGGTAACAAACGGCCGGGCCATTTCAGTAACGAATGAGAGAACGACTGAGGAGAGGTTTCAAACCTCGGCCCCCATTATTACCAGTAATCTGGCGATGGACGGCGCGCGAAAATATGAATTCGGTTTAATCTTTGGTTTGGGTGTTAGCTACAAGAAGTTTGGCTTAGAGCTACGTCACGAGGCCTCAGACGGTATATCCCTTTATGATAAATTAAAATCGAACGTCAAGCGTAACTACTTCCTGCTATCCTATCGCTTTTTAGAAAAGTAGGTATGGCACCCGCAGGGTAAGTTTGTCCGCATTTAAACAGCCACCAGCGTCGCATAACCGAGCGGAACCGCCGGCGCGTCATCGGAAGCGAGCGTGAATGCGGATGTGCCCGCGGGGAGTGTGAGTGATACCACAAAATCGTATTCCACGGGGATAAACCAGCCGAGCAGCCAGTTTACCAGGGTGTCGAAGTTCTTGTTGTGTAGATATTCGTCCAGCCCGGCAGGGTCGGGGACTTCTATACCTACGTTGATCTGCGGCAGATAGGTATCCAGCTCGCCGCCTAATGCCGTATCTGCGCCAAGCAGGGCGTCGCCCATGCCTGCTTCGGATTCAAACTGGTATTTCAAGCCGAAAATGGTTTGTATTTCAACGGGTAACCGCAATGCAACTGTCATGATTTCAGCGGCTTTCTCAAGGTTACCTCGATTTTCGGAGACAAGCGGAAGGAGCGGCAGCAGCTGCACAAACACACTTTCGTCCAGGGAGGGCGGAGCCTGCCAGAATGCTTTCAACTCATCCAGTAACCCTGACTCCGGGCCAAGTTCCCACGCGCATTGTTCCAAGCAGGCCAGGGTCACGCGGTTAAGAAAGAATTCCTGCTCCAACGGGAGGAAAAACAGCCGGGATTGCTGTTCCTTCTCCCGTTGAAGGCGGATTTCATCGACTTTCTTCTTAGTCGAATTCAAATTCGCCGACGAGGGCAAATGGAATAGCTGCTCGGGCAAATGGTCGTAAATACCACTTCGGTTCGAGTCAATTACCTGACCTTTGAAGTTGCCTATTTCCAGTTCACGGGTGTTTTCAATATCGCGGTGGCTGCGTCTTTTGAAATCCCCCAGCGGGCGGAATAGGATTTGCCGGGCGGGAATGCCGTTTTCGAGCCATGAACTGGCGATGAATTCGGCTTTAAGGTCGGGGCGTGGTTCCATTTTTCTGGCGGATGCGGTTAGAATAGTCGGGAGTAGTCAGAAGTAGTCAGGGATGGTCAGGAGTTGCCGAGTAGTGTTACTACCTGGATGGGGTACATTCCTGTGGAAAGCCGGCTTACTTTCAGTTGCAGCAGCTCGCATTCGCGTGGCCAATCGTCGCTCCCGCGGGCGGACGAGGCGGGCGTGAGGCCTATCTGCAAGCAGCGGACGAATCCCTGACCGGGCATTTTGCCAGGCATAAAATGCGGCTTCACCTGCACTTTCCGCAGCCTGTCGCCGAGTTCGGCGGCGCAGAATGCACGCATATCCTCCAACGTTACGAGCCTGTTGCGGGTGACGATATTCTTTCGGAGCTGGTTCACATAATCGCCTTCATCGGGCCGGGATTTCCCGCCGGACGAGCGCGTGAGCATGGTAATGTCCGCGCCGCTCACACCCGAAGCCGCGTACGATTGCAGCCGCGTGCCCGCGGGAATACCGTTGGCCTGCTCGGCGAGCGTGCTCCAGTAAGAAATAAAAAGCACGTCGGGGTTTTTATCACCGCGAATGACCAGGAATGGTTGAGCGGTGGTTTCACTCGCTTTTTTGGTCCCCAGTTTCTGCTCGATCCGCGCCATGTTCTGCGCAATTTCGCGAAGGATGGAGGCCAGGAAATCCTCACCGATCGCATTGAAAGCCGTTACTTCGTCGCGCAGCAGTTCCAGGAGCTGATACAACACTGCCCGCGCGTCGCGCTTGTCGAAACGACCGATGCCCTGCCTGCGGAGCGTGTATACGCGCGCTACGCCAGCGGGCGACCCGCCAAATTGCGACGTGCCGGCATTGGAAGACGTTTCTTCGTCGGTATAGAGGCTCTTTTCGGATGCTGCATAAGCCAGGTTCTTTTGATTAACCACACTTTGAATACCCATAAAAGCGTCACCGCTGGGCAATGCAATGCCGTTCAGGCCGGTTTGCAGGCGATAGGTGATTTTGTTGAGCTGCTTGTTCTGCACGGGGAATGCATTCAGCGAAACATTCATTTGTTCAAACCCTGCCGCCGGAAATATGGCCGGCCATGTGATTTGGATCCATGTCAAAGGCTTTTTCAGCGACTGCAACGTCCGGGTATCGAACATGCTTTCAAATGCAGCGGGATAGGGCTCTGCTTTCAGTTTGCCCTTCTCCCAGGAATCGTCGCTGTGGATGCGGACGAAGCTGTTGTGATAGATCAGAATGGAATCGTCTACGGCATTGTCCTGTAAACCATGCAGGACGGGAAGCGTTTTGTTATTCCAATGCCAGTTCGTCGCTTGCAGGAACTCGCGGTATTGGTATTCTGAGGGTTCTCCCGCCCAGTCGAAATAGAACCGGAAGCCCTCCCAGGAAGTAATGCCCGGCTCAACCTCCAGTCCGAGCCAAATGCTCTGTTCGCCGCCGGGCTGTGGTAATGTTTTGGCTGTCAATATTTTTGAGCCTTTTTCTATGACGAACAGCCCTTGCGGCGTCGCGTATTGCGCAATGGTCGCATTCACGAGTGGATAGCGGTCCGCCGGGGCGAAATGGACTTCGGTGGTTTCGCCCTTCCGCGCATTGGTACGCTTGCCGGTGAGCTGGTTCTCCGGCTCTATCCAGCCCGTTGGCTCCTGCGGGCGCGCCTGTACGATGGCCGTGGCGGGTTGGGGGGCATTATGGGTTTCGGGAGAAAGGATTTCGGCCAGGCGCGTCATCAGCCGGAGTTCGGTATGCTCTATTTCCTGCCCTACCTTTTCAAATTCCACCGAACATGCCTCTACGAGTAGCCGTACCAGCGGATCGAAATGGTCGGTCTGGGCATCGTCGATGCCCCACAGCTCGGCACAGCGCCTGATCAGCCGCCGGGAGATGTTCTCTTTGGTATAACTTATCGTTTCGGGCATATTATTCGATGGATAACGGGGATATGAAAATGCGCTCGAAGAATACGAAAGGTTCATTGGTGCGCCGGATGGTGGCTTTGATCTCAATGCCCACGCGTTTGCGGATATAGTTGTTGGTTTTGCTCAACACCTCAAATTCCTCCATTTCAACCCTGATTTTGACATTGGTAAGCCTCGGTTCATAGGTACTCACCGCTTCTTCGAGTGATTCGCGGATGAGGTCTTTCCATTTAATCTGCGACAAGACGGAAAAGTCATGCTCCCAGAGTGCGCAGCCATAGCGGCTGTCGAAACGGTTTTCGTCGAAGTGGGTTACCATTAACAGATATAAATGCTGGTGGATGGCCTCTCTGTCAGGACATTTCGGATGCGGCAGGCCTGCTACGATGCGGTCGAGCGCGAGAGGCAAAGAATAGTTTTGATCTTCCATCCGGCGTTTAATAAATTGTGGTTGTATTAATGAAAGTCTGGCTTATTTTTGTTTGTTCACCAACTACGCACGTCCCCGATGAACCTTCCGTTTGTTAAAACTGTCACGCAACGTCTCCAACTATTGTATGCAGTCGTTCTGATAGCCGTGCTGACATTGGTAGGAGCTTTGGGTTTCTGGGTGACCGATTACCACGACGCCTACCCGATGGCGATGGCATGTTTTCTGGTTTTCGGGATTTTGCACGTTTACCTGCTTTCACAATGGTTTGACATTCTTTTCGAGAACCGTTCCGCCAGGGCAATCGGTTTTACGCTGCTGATCACGCTGCTGACGGCATTAGTGGTTATTTTTCTTTACCATAAACTGGCAGATGAGCTTTCAAAAGGCCTGGGCATGGCCACGGCGCTGGTCGGTTTTTTGTTTCCGGTATTTGTTGCGAGGGTCTATCAGAATTACCTCGAAATACCCCTCAAAGAATACAAAAAGTGGTATTATCCCGTAGGCCAGCCATTGCCGGATATGGATCTGCTCGACCTCTCCCGCGTGCTGGTGATCCAGTTCGAGTTTACCAAAAAGGCCGAGGAAGCCGCATTTACGAACTTCCGGGCCAAAGCGCCGCATTCAATGCTTTTCGGCGAGCTGTTTTTTATCTTTCTGAACGACTACAATGACCGCAACCCCGGCAGCCCGGTGGAATACCTCGCACCCGATGGGGCGCCTTACGGCTGGCTCTTCTATAAAAAACAGCCCTGGTACAAACGCCGCGTTTATATGGATCCGGACCTTACATTTCAGGCCAACCACGTTGTCGATAATGAAACGATCGTGGCCGTGCGAGCATAGCATTTAAAGATTTTCAAAAAGAGGCGGGCGAATATCCCGCCTCTTTTGCTTACCAGCGGTTGGTGTGCGGGGTGCCAAACAGTTTGATTTCGCGTGCCGACAGCGTAATGCTGGTGGTCATCGGCATGGAGCCGGTTTCTACAAAGCTTTCCGCATATTGCACGCAGTACACATCGGTGAGTTCGAGCTCCTTTTGAGTCTGTTCTTCGTCTACATTTTTGAAAGTAATCTTTGCAGACGATTTCTTTCCGTCGGGATCTACCATCCATTCCCAGAGGCTCTTGCTGTCGTCGGCGCTGGAAGAGTCAACTTGTATAAAGACATTTCCGCCATACACTTTGGAAGAAACACGTCCTTTATCGTCGGTGGATTGCGACAGGGAATAGCTGCATGAGATCACGGCGATGCCGTCGCCCGACGGGCCGCCATCCCAGGTGAAATAAGCGTCAAAACTTGAAGCTGGCATAGTTGTAAGTGTTTAAAAGTGAATGAATTGTTTATGGATATATTGACTTAGTTGAGCATGATCGGGTTGCCCTGCACGACGGTGGCGGCACTGGATTTCAGTTCGGCCATGGCATCTGCTTCGAGGCTGAGCTGCGCTCCCTTGACTTTCGCGGTAGCGGTACCTTCGGCTTCGAACTCGGTGCCTGCCTTGATTTTGGTGTCGGTACCGCTTTCTATTTTAATGTTCTGATCGGCCTTCATGGCGATTTCGCCGGCATGTAAGTCGAATTTTCCGCCTGCGCTGACGGTAATGTCTGTGGTAGCTTCGATTTTGATTTCCTTCGACTTAACCTCGACTAACCCGTTTTCGACATGGAGCCTGATCTGGCCGTCGTCTTTGAATGCGAATTCCAGGAATGTATCGGTCTTGTTCCGGTTGCTGATCTGGATTTTGGCGTCGCCTTCCTTGTCGATGAATATCATCATGTTACCCGAGCGGGTGGCGATGACCTTCACATCATTGTTTTCGGGTGAATAGTCGATGTCCTCGTCGGGTTTCGGATACAGGCAGGTCATTACGAAAGGGTTTTCGGCAAGATTACCCTCATAGCCCACCATGACCATCGCGCCGATCTCGGGTACGAAGTTGATGCCGCGGCCTTCGGCGTTGTGGAGCGTGCCTACCCGCATCCAGTACGATTCCTGGTCCTGCTGGCGGCCCTGCCCCCAGAAAAACTTCACGCGTACACGCCCGAGGCTTTCGCTGTCCTCGTTGTCAATCACTTCCGCCTGCTCGGTTTCTCCCAGCGGGTTGCGCACATACGGGTTGTTAGGCGGGTGCTGCGCCGACTCCGGCACCGCATTGAATGTGTTCTGATAGCTGCCCGCCGTATTGACTTCGTGGCGGATGTGTACTACACGATATTTTCCGAAATTCTCTTCATATGCCTCCCCGCGCTCGTTGAGGCGTTGCCCTTTAACGGCCAGTACCGTGCCCACACTCATGGTCGGAGTTTCCCCGGAGCCTTTGAAATCAACCATCGAAGTAACCCTTGCCGAGCGCTCCATTTGGGTCAGCTCGTCGATTTCGCCCTGGTTTCCGATAATCTCCGGCGCTGGCAGGAGGGATGTTTGGGCAAAAAGGCTGTCGGATTGTTCCAATGCGAATTCGCTCAGTGCTGTAAGGCCATCCACGTTTTGCGACGACGATTGTCCCGTGAATGTTTCGGGAACGGTGTAGTTGTATCCTTCAAAGGAGAATACCGTTGGTTGAAGCCGGATCGCTACGTCGAAATTCTGTAAGCCGTCGACCAGGAAATCCACTTCTTCCGAGTCGTTATTGCCCAGCACGAGTTCGCGGCCATTGTAATAGAACCACTCGCAGCAACGATCGGCTACCCGGCAAAGAAACTTGTAATTGCTTTCATTGTATTGTGTAAACGGGACCCGCCGGCTGCCATTTTCGGGATTAAGCTGTTTCCTAAGCAGATTTTGCGGGTACGGTTGCAGTACATTATTGAAAAGGTCCTGAACCGAGGACCGCAGGAACGAGCGCCGTTGCACAGAATCTTCCAGCACGATCGTCGGGCTATATCCTTTCAGCACGAATGCACTGCTCATGTCGCTCAGGCTGCGGAGGCGGATCTCGGTCACAATGCCTTGAAATACGAAGTCGAAGGAATCGGAACCGAGGCGCGGACTGAACGAGAACGTGATTTTCTTACCCATTACCGCCCGGTGCGAGCGGTTGAAGAAATGCTCTCCCTCGTCTTCCAGCTGATCGAACGGTACCAGCAGCTCAAACCAGTGATGGGCGAACAAATCCTGCTCGATCACCAGCCCCAGGTGCCGGGTAATCTCGACGCCACCTTCGATTTCAATGCTCGTGTTAACCTGTCGTGCCATTTAACTGCTTATTTCAACCTGACCTATTTTGACTTTCTGAGGCAAGATCACCAACTCGTAAACCAATGCGAGGCTGCTGTCGCGCAGGAAATAGTCCTTACCCCGGTGCTGCGGCAGATAACCTTTGGTATCCGGCACATGCGCCAGCTTGTGCCCGCGGATCGTCGACTGCTTCGCCCGGAATGACTCCCGAAAACCGACGCAATAGGCTTCTTCAAACTCCATTTTGCGCAGGATCTGCGAGTCGTTGTCGTATTTAAACTCCACCTTTCCGCTGAGCTGCCGGTCGTTTTTGAATACCCAGTCGTAGAGCAATGCGAAATCGTCGTTCTTCGTGGGCGAAATCGTCATGCGTATCAGCCGCGCTTTGGGCGAGTCCGTCGGGCTCCCGCGTTCGTCCGCATTACGATTGCACCCATAGGCGATCTTTTTGACCATAAACTCCTTCCCGTCCAGGGTAAGATGCGCCTCTACTCCGATACTGGCGTCCTGTTCGGCCATGGCTAAAAATTTTCGAGTTTCGCTTCGTTGATTTCCACGCTGCCGGCGGTTACGGTAATGCAAGTGATAAAATTCTGCAACCGGTTGGAAAGCGCCTTGTCGAGGTCGTCGGTACCGTCGTCAAACATTTCTACGAATTCAATGCAAACCGCCTCCTTGAAACTCAGCGTTTTGAATGAGCCGGTTTCGCCGAATTGTTCCACCGTGAGGTCGTATTTCTGCGAAGGCTTGTTGGCCCATTCAACCAAAAAATCATCGAGGACCATTTCCAGCTCCATGTACAAATGCGCCCACTGGATCGGCGAGGTAATGGACATCGCGTCGTCCACCGTCTGATGCAACTCGAATTGCATGAACATGACGCTGTACTCGTGGTCGCCGTCGATTTTTACGGTGGAGCTGAATGGCATGGTTTATGAGCGGATGAGTTTAAAGTTTATGAGTTCATGAGTAAGAGTGCTTGACTCATAAGCTCTCAACTCATGAACTCGCAATCATTGTTGCGCATACTCCGCGGCCCAAGCCGCAGCGTCCAGGTCATCTCCTTTCTGTCCCGTGAGTGCTATCATGAAGTTTTTCGCAGGGAAATAGGGTACCATGTGGATGTCGAGGTAAACCTTGTCCTTCTGGTCCTTATCCTGCTCGAAACGCATGACGCTGAACTTTTCTATGAGTTTGCCGGGCCCGGTAACGCTGTCGAGAAACTTGATGATCTGCTTTTTCAGGTCATTTTTGGTGTTGTAATCGAAGTTTTCGAATGCGCGTCGGTTCAGGAAGTCGATGAGCACTTTGGTGATGTAGTCGAAAACCCGGACTACCGAATAGGTTTGCAAGCCCACATTATCTCCGTTGAAGAGCGTTTTTGCCGAAAACGCCATTACCTTGCTGTACTCGTTCACCATCGGGATCAGCCCCATTTTTTCGAGGTCGGCGATCTCCGATTTTTTCAGCGGGAACCGAACGCCGTCCACTTCGCTGAGCGTACCGTGTTTTTTACCCGCGGCTACCTGCGACATCAGGGTTTTATACACATTACCGGCCAATGCAGTCGATGGCGGGATGTAGAGATCGTCCTCTTCGCCCAGATCATCGTGTTTTGCACGGCCTACCAGCCAGTTGCAGGTCATCATCACATTCGACAAATGCGCCGCGCCGCCGGTCAGGTTGGCCGATTCGAAAAGCTCCATCACGTCTTCGGGTGCATCCAGGTGCATGAAGTCGGTTAATAGCATTACCTTGTTCTTATGGGCCATTTTCGCCCATTTGTCTACTACTTTGCCCGAACCCAGGTAGCCCGGTACATTCAGGATCGAGTAGTTTTCGCGCAAATCCAAGCGGTCGTATTTCGAGGCGAGTTCCTCGCCAACAGCATCGATGAATGTGGTCACATCCAGATCCTGCAACTGATCAGCCGCCGCATTCAGGAATGTGACGTTTTTGACCTTATCCTGTTCCGTGTTTTTGAAAAACATCGCTACCGAGCGGTACGACTGTTCCAGCGGGCGGATTTGCTCCACGGCCTTGCCCAGGTTTTCTTTCAATAATTCAAATGCGGCGTCTGCCTGTTTCTGACCCGCTTCGATCATATCCGGCACACTTTCCGCGCTGCTCAGCAGCTCCGACCACAATTCCAGGCGCTTTTTCAATTGCTGGCGCTCTTTCTTCTTGTCGGCTTCGGTGAGGAATATCTTTTTCCGGGCCTTCTTCTCGGGGTTAATATTCGCGGCGCCTTCGATGATCGTTTCCACGAGGTCGAAGCTGCCATATTTGGCGAGAAGCGGCAGGCCGGTTTCCAGCGGAACGGCTACGCGTTCTTTGAGCGCCGGTGCGGCTTCTTGGGATGTTTTTGTATCGTCTACCATGTTCAATTTTGAATGACTGAATGACTGAATGAATTGTGATTGAAACTTCTATCGCTACCCTGCTTCCTCCAACTCGTTAATCAGCGTCTGGAACACGCCGAGCAATGCGGCTTTGGCTTCGGGTTTTTCCAATGCGGCTTTCAGGATTTTGTTCACTTTGAGATGCCTCACTACCTGCTGGTAGGCTTCATTGCGGGCGTCGAGGTCTTGCAGGAACGCGCTTTGAGCGATAATTCCTTTTTTACCAAAATCCCCGAGATTCCTGAACCGCAGGTTTTCATTGATAAAACTGCCGTCGGAAGTGATGAACTCTACTTCCGCCTCGGGCTGATAATGCGCGAAAACTTCTTCGGTGGTTTTGAGATCGTAAACCATTTCCGGCCGGGGCGACGGCTCGCCTGTCAGCTGCGTGGCGAAAAGGGTGCGGTTTTGAGGAATGTCAGCAATCCCTTCACTGGACTGGTCAATCTTGCGTTCATTACCGCCTATTCCGTAGTTGAACATAGTTGTATAGGATTAAGTAAATACTGTTGTTGCTAACCGATCAAAACTGTGGGACAGCCTGCTACGATACTGCCGCCGTGGGCCGTGGCGTCGCCGAGGCGCGCCGCCGGTTTTCCGCCGATGAGTACCGAGGTGGAACCCATTACAATGGAGTCGGGCGGGCCCGTACACAGGCACATATCGCCTGCACAAGCGGCCGGCTGCCCGCCTATAAGCACAGTGGGGGTGCCCGGGGGCAGCACGGGTCCGCCTACATGGGGCACCGGAGGCGTTCCGGGGGTAACCATCGGGCATACGTGCATATCGCCAATTCTTGCTGCGGGTTGAGACATGGTTTTGGGGCTTTCGGCTGTTGGCTTTCGGCGGTCAGCCGTCGGCGGTCAACCTGGTGAATGTTGTAAATCAGAATACACTACTGCGATAACTGCTTCGCGCGCTTGAAATCGAACAGCGAAGTGAGCGATACGCCGAGGCCGACAGCCGCTGCGCCTACCGAGACGTAAATGCCCGGTTTGGCATAGCTGGTGAGCCCTTCCGGGTTGTCTATCAGCTTTTTGTATTCCTTATAATCTTTATTAAGCATACTGTAAGTCACCGCACCGAACGCGAGCGCTGCCACGCCGGCTCCGAGTTTGATCGCGCCCCATTTGCGGGCGTTGGCGGCTGCTTCGGCATTGGGTTTGTTAAGTTCTTTGAAAACCCGCTCGCCCTCCTTGGCATCCTCCGGCTTGGCAACCGGCGGCCGGTCCGAGGCTTTGCTTACTACCGGCTCTTTTTTGCGTTGGAGCGAATCGTAGGTAGCGGAAGGTTTCGGTGTTACCGGTACCGATTTGGCGCTTTCTGCGGAATTGAATGCGACGCGCGTCAGGAACACGATCCAGTCGTTACCCGATTTGTCGGCCCGGAGCTCGGCTACCCTTGCGATGGGCGTGTAAGGGGTATTATCCTTGTTGCTTTTGCCTTTAAACTGCTGGGTGTAAAACACTTTTACAAACGGGTATTTATCGACCTTGACGTCCGAAACGACCAGGCTGGTGAATTCGATGGTATTGGTTTCCGATTTGGTATAAAACAGGTCGAAATTGCTGAGATACTTTTCAATGGGCGTATCGAGGCCTGGGGCACTGGATTTGTGCTTCGGATCCACATCATCTTCCACAATTACACCGTCGTTGATGAAAATCTGGTCGTTGCTCGGCATATAGCTGTTCATCATCAGGTAGCGGCGCTCGTAGTTGCTGAGGTCCTCGTTGGCAATCGCATTGAGCAGATCATTGAGGCCTTTCACCTTTTCGCGCGCCAGTACGCGTATCTCGTCCGCGTCCCTGCGTGTGAGCGCCTGCGCGTCCGCCTGCAAAGCGGCACCCACGATGCCCAGTGTCAGGAAGGTTACCCGCCATTTAAAACTGTTCATTCCCGTTTTCATATTTTTAGTTGCTTTTTGGATCTAAGTCAATGATCTGCACCTCTACACGGCGGTTCATGCGCCGGTTCTCCTCACTGTCGTTGGGACGGGCCGGAAACTTGCTGCCGACGCCGACTGCCGCGATCACCCCTTCGGGCACGCCTTTGCCGATGAGGTACCGCGAGATCACCCGCACGCGGTACTCCGACAGCGTGATGTTCAGGCCGGGGTTGCCTACATTGTCGGTATGGCCGGTAATGCGCAGGCCTTTGTTCTTGTTTTCAAGAATGTACATCGCTACCGAATCGAGGTAGGTCCGCGATTGCAGCGGCAGCTTATAGTCGCTTCTTGGGAAATAGAGCGTCTTGTTGGAGGCGCTAATGCCGCTGGCGGCAGGTGCTTCTACCCGGGTAACTACCGGTGCCGGGCGCTCCGGTGCCCGCTCGGCCAAGCGCAAAGTCTTCAAAGTAATGCCCTCCTTTACCGACGCCATAGCCGTAACCAGTTCCGGCTGGCTGGATGCTGGCGCGATGCCGAATTTATAGTTGCGGCCCGGTACGAGGTCGGCGAAATAGTGGCTGTCGTTCACCCGGTTCAGGGCAATGTCGGACTGGCCGTCGCTCCATAACCGGCACAGCATTCCCTGCTGGGCTTGCAGGATATTGACGGAAAGGATGGTCCGCTGGCGGTTCAGTTTGATGATGTAAGTCCGGGGCTCCTGGTCGGTTTTGTCGAGGATAAGGTTTCCGTTGTAGGCCTGGTAGCCGCCCGATTTGACCTCAATAGCCACAATGTCTTTCTCGGTAAACACGATTTCCGCCCTCGGGCGATCGGTTGTCAGCGAGAAGCAATCCTTTTTTTGTTTTTGGGTATAATAAAGACAGATCTCCGCGGGCAGTCTCTGGTCGGACGATGCGTCCCGCACTTCGATCCGCCGCACAATGGAAACTGCTTTCAGCGAATCTTTCAATTCGAAGTGCTTTTGCTCCGATTGTGCATACGGCTCGTCGCTGGTTTGTTTGCCCAGGGGCATCATGGCTAATGTGATGAAAAACGTGCCTTCGGTTTTGCCGTCGATATTGACGGGAATATGCTGCGTCTGGAACTGCGGGCATTCGATCGTGAGCTCGATGATATGGCAGGGCATTCCCACATTGAACACGCCCAGACTGTCGGACTTGCCGAGCCGCAGTTTGCCTTGTTCGGTTTTGGCGGACAGGCTGGCCACGAGTGGCGTCGTGCCTGAAATATCGGTGATCTTGCCGGCCAGGTAACCGCATTGCGCATACAGCGAAGCGGTGGCCGCCTGAAACAAAATCAGGATGATGTATAGCCTGGTTTTCATTGTCCCTCGTTGGTTTCGACCCCTATATTTCCCAATAAAACTTCCCAGTTCACCGTATCCTTACCGTCGATGGTTTTCTGATACGATTCGAGCTTTACGCGGATATTTTTACGGGTAATATCCCCGTAGGCGACCTTTCCATTCGCAGAATAGCCCTCGAAGACCTGCTGCCCGGCGATCGTACCGTAGTAGTTGCCGTCAGCCTCCTGTTTCAGCTCACTCACATATTTGACCTCGTTCCACGTAATATTGATTTTGGCATAGGGCAGGAGTTTCAGGCGGTTGAGGTACTCCTTCACCGGATATTTCTTCACCCCTTTTGCCGAACTCACGGCTACGGTGGCCTGCGGTTCGAACAGGCTTAATGCTTGCTGCACCGCCTTATTCTTATCTTCCGATTTCATGCTCTTATCGCCGATGATACGCAGGTAGGAGGTGAATTCATCCACCCGACGGATGCCTTTTGCACTGTATTCCTTGTATTCGGCGTCGGTCAGAACCGGCTTTACCTGTTCTTTAGGTGGGGGCGGAACCTCTTTCTTAGCAACAGGTTGGTTTTGGGCAGGGTCCGGTTCTTTTCTGACAATTTCTCTTTCCTTTTTCTCAATTTCCTTATGTGCCAATGCCAGCAACGGCGCTACATCCACTACATCCCGCAGGATTTCGTGCCGGCCGTCGCGGTAAATCACCGTAGCCACCTCCTCTTTGTTGATGGACGCCGCATTGCCTTCCATCGTGAGGTAGTTGATCACGTCGTCGCTTTCGTAGGAAATGTTGCCGGTAATCACGGTCAGCGGGACGCTTTTGATGATAATGTCCTGGCTCACGTTCCGAGGGGGCGCCTTGTAAAATGCTTCGATTTGAGTTTGGGCCTTGTTCGGGCTTTCGTTCAGCTCGGAAATCACCATAAATTGTCCTGCTGACCCGAATATTACCAGGAAGCGTTTCCGGTGGTAAACCCGTGGGATGCCGTCCGAGGCGATCCATTCCAGTTTGCTGTCCATGGCACGGCTCAGTTTGGCTTGTACGGGATTGCCGTTGTCGAGCCATATCCGGTCCTGAGTAAATCCAGGGATCGCAGGCAGCATCATCAAAAATGTAAGGAGTCTTTTCATTACCAAATCAATTTTCGTACGTAATGAGGCTAATTGTGAGCTCATTCGCGGAGGCAGCTTCCACCCGCCATTTTCCCAGTCTTCCTTCCCCGGTCTTGAATGCGATCACCGTGTTGGCCGATTGTGTATTGACCAGGTAGCCGACACCTGCTGTGGTTAAGTCCCTGATGAGAGCAAGGTCGAGGTACGTGATCTTGTCAAATTCGACGACACCCAAAGTTTTGAGTCGTAGGTTGCCTATCGACTCGAGTGTCAGCGTAGTTCCCCGTCCTGTAATGCTGAACAGATCAATACTCACATCTGCTTTGGGATCACTGGTTACCACGATGTTGCCTTCGTCCAGATCATAAGCAAGCCCTGCGCGGTTGGATATCTTGACAGAGTTGCGTGTGGTAGCAATGGGAGGCAATAATGTGGTTTTCACTTCCAGGATTTCGCCGTAAGCCATTCCCCCGCCTTCATTCCGTGCATATAGCGCCACATAGTAGCGTGTATCCGCGACAAGTCCTGTTATTTTTTGGTTTTCGATTAAAATCGGTATTTGCGAGGGCTTTTCTCCCAGTTTTATCACCTTGCCGTTCTGAACATCCAATGCCGCGGTCGTTCCGTATACTAATCCATATTCAACAATGGCCCCACTCTGTTTTTTCTGCCGGTCGTTTTTGCTATCCGGGTTGCCGACCGTGCCATTCACGACGATCTCGGTACGTTTGATATCCAACACTTCCAGTTTCGATAACACAGGCGGAAGCGGGTCGACCGGAGCAAAGAGGTTACATGACTGAAACAGACCAGCCGATACGAAAGACACCCATATGAACAGCCAATTTTTCATGCGTTTGTTTAAATAATTTACTTTACGGTTACGTATATACGCCTATGGTTTGTCGTAGGTTAGGATCGTCACTTCCATATCGCCGCCGCTTGCTGAGCCAGGCCGGCGGTCTTCGCCGTGAGCATCGACACGTAGCTTGCCATACCTGCCCTGGTTGGTCATAAATGCGATTACGGTACCGTTCTGTAACTGGTTTGCCATTACATCGGTATAGCTGCCGTTGATGAAGCCGGTACTAAGATTGGCCCGGGTGAGATCGCTGTATTTCACCTGGTCGAAATTCACGGCACCTAACACTGCGAACTTCGCCCCGTTCCTAGGGTAAATGCCCGGCTTGTCGTTGTAGGGGTACCAGTTTAAGTCTTCCGAGCCCACTTGTGACACTAACGCCCCCTGATCAAGGTCATAAGGATTGGAATAGTACATGGTGAATGATTTTTTGGGTGTAAAAACAGCGGGTTCGCCGAGTGAGAAGCCGGTCGTGGCATCACTGTAAATGATGCCGCCCAAAGTGATCGCAAATGCCCGGGCATAGTAGGTGGTTCCGGCGGCTAATCCGCCTACATTGACGGTGAAACTGCCCTTAGCCGCTTTACCGTTGGCTGTTGCCCGACTGTCCTTCGTGGTAGGCTCATTGTTGGTGGACGAATAACAGACGCCGAAGGACGAGATTTCAGCATTGCCCAGGGATAATATATTGACCACGACGTCAGCCGATACCTTGGATGTAGTGGTGATCTTACCTAATGAAAGCTCTGCAAAAACATAATCGTCTGTTTTGAATGTCGCCACGGGCCCGTATCCTACGCCGCCGCCCTGGTTTCGGGCATAGGTGCGCACGTAATAGGTGGTGAGCACGGAGAGCCGGTTGATTTCCCGCACGAATTCAAATGGAGTCGGAGGATTGTCTTCCCCTACCTTGATCACCGTTCCGGCTTCGAGTGTAGGCTGGTTCTGGGTGCCCCAAACGAAGCCATATTCAAGGATCTTCCCGCTTTTCTTTTCCTGGCGGTCATTTTTAGGATCGAGGTTATCGATTTTTCCCCTCACGGTTGCACCCGATGTCCACACCTGCTCCACGCTCACCTCCGAGGCCGCGGGCGCCAGCGGATCCACGGGTGCGAACATATTGCATGCTTCGGTGAAGAAGGCAATTCCTGTAATAATCAGTATGCTGGTTAACTTTTGCATGGCTTTAATCGCTGCGTAGAGCGGATTTGTTCATTCATATTTTCAGGAAGCTGCTGGTGCTGCCGGTGCGGCTGGACGCCAGTCGTTATCCCAATATTCGATCAGCTGCGGGCTTGCAACCCTTCCCCGGAAGGAAACGGTGGTATCGTAATGCGTCTGCGGGATCAGGTGGTTACGCAGGCGCGTGATCCATGGCTGCGCGTGTCGCGGCGTGAGCAATCCGCCCATACCCATCTGGTTTTCGCGTTCGGACAATGTCACACCATAATGGGCATCGCTGTTACCTACCCCTTTCACGTGGTTTAGCCCGAGTGTGTGGCCAAATTCGTGGTTGATCGTGGTTTGCAAAAACGACACATTATGGTTTTCCGAGCCAATGCGGGTAAGGCGGTCGTTCCAGTGAGGTTCCAGGTCATTGTGAGTGAACACGCCGGTTCGATTAAACTCTTCCACATAGGATCTGAACGTGCTCTCTCGCGGGTGAATGATCCGGTAGGTCTGATGCGCCTGAGAGGAGCTGTCGACGAGCTGGATGGACAATCCGCATTGAATGGTGGCCGAGTTGCGCGGTGATGTGGTGCGGGGGACATGCCAATCCTTGTTCGGATCGAGGATGAATTTATCGCTCCAATGCCTTTGCACTACGTTGACGAACCGGTCTTTGTAATCTTCCCATTCGTGATCGTCCCACCGGTCGAGGTGAAAATGGCCGTAGGTGTCGTGCAGCATTCCGTTGCCGGTTGCATAGGTTTCACCCATGAAAAAGCGGGTATTTGGCTCAACACGCACCAGGCGCACTTTAAATTGCAGGATCATCCCGAACGTCGTATCGTCGATCGGAATAAGGCACGAATCCCACCGCCTCGCATTTCTGAATAGATGAATGTGCATAATGTTTCAGGTTTTCGGATGGATAACTTCTCGGTGCGAAGGGTCAGGTGGTTGGCCGTGCCTGCGGTCGGTAGAACCACATTTGCCCGGAGACGGTCACGCTCCCGCCGCTCATCGCACCGGTGCGAAGGTATAGGCGGTTTTGCTGTACATTTTTGCTGCCATTGACATTGCATTCATATACTTCCACGACGCCGGAGGTATCGACAGACATAACGATCGCGGTATGGTGCGGACGGGATTCTGTCCGCCAGGCGCCATCCGAACTATCGAACCGGAACGTGTAGTTGCGGAACTGGATAATATCGCCCGCTTCGAGGTTGGCCGCGGTAATGGCGGTACCCCACACATAGTTGTCGTTCGGGCCTATGTTGCCCATGATTTCGGTGGAAGTTCTGGCGCCGGCACTTTGCAGCGCGCGTTCTGCCAGGGTCCAGCATTCTCCGTTTCCTACCTGGCTGGTCAGGTTGGTTTGCGCGAATTGCGCGACTGCATTTCCAAGTACACTCATTGTTCGATTCAGGAAGGTGTGGATAGTTTATCAAAATGGGTGCTATTCTAATATGCTTTCGGCTTGGTGGACATTCCAGATAACCTCACCATGGTCGTCGGTGCTGAGGTCGATCACCGATCCTTTTCCGGCCTGGCCGGAGATGATCATCCGGCTTACCGGCCGCCTTAGCAGGTTCCGGATGACACCTTTCAGTGGCCTCACGCCGTATCTTGGTGTGAAACCTTGCATTGCGATGCTTTTCCGTGCTTCGGGGGTAAGATTGAGGCTGATACCCTGCTTGTCGAGCAAGTCGGTAAGGCTACGCAAATGGATATCGAATATTTTAACCACATTATCTTCCGAAATCGGTGCAAAAGGGACGATTTCGGTTAGCCGGGCCAGGAACTCGGGTCGGAAATACTTGGCCATGATCTCCATCAGGTCCGATGACTGCGGAATGCCGCCTTTGCCAAATTCCTGAATAATATGTTCCTGCCCGATGTTGGAAGTAAAGAGGATGACGGCATTAGAAAAATCACCTTCTTTACCCAGCCTGTCGTGTAACTTGCCTTCATCGAGAATTTGCAGGAAAAGATCGAAAACAGAGGGGTGCGCCTTTTCTATTTCATCAAAAAGAACCACCGAATATGGTTTCTGGCGTATTTTGTTCACCAGCAGCCCACCTTCTTCATAACCCACATATCCCGGAGGCGCGCCGTAGAGCAACGCCGCCGAATGCTCTTCCTTGAATTCCGACATATCGAACCGGATCAGGAATGATTCATCGTTGAAAAGGAAATCGGCAAGTGCTTTCGCGATTTCGGTTTTTCCGGTCCCGGTTGGTCCCAGCAGAAAGAACGAACCAATGGGTTGGCCGGCCTTGATGAGGCCTGAGCGCGATTCAAGAATGGCCTCGCTCAATGCTTTCACGGCCTGATCCTGACCTACGACCCTTTTCTTCAGTACTTCGTCAATTCCCAGCAGCTTGTCACGTTCGGAGCTTTGGAGCTTACCGAGCGGTATACCCGTTTTGTGGGAGATAATGGCGGCTACGTCATTTTTGCCGATCGAATCGGAGCGTCGTGTAGCCAGGTCACGCAGTGCTGAAAGCTTGGTACTTAATTGATTATGAATTCCTTCGGATGTTTCGAGGTCAGGGTCGTCATTAGCATCAAGCTGGCCGGTGAGCAGAGGGCTAAGCCGATTAGGCAGCTGCCGGGCAAACCATTTGAGTTCATGCAGCCTTTCCGCTTCATCTACGGCCATCAGCGTATCCAGGTCTGCCTGTAATGTAGTGAGTTCATTTTCAGACACTTCGTCCATTAAGCGCTTCGCGGCCATGGTGCGGTCGAGCAGGTCGAGGGCGACGTCGGGCAGGCGGCGGTCTTTGACATACCTTTTCGCCAGTTTCACAGCCTCGGCTGCGGTGCCTTCGGCCACTTTCAGGCCGTGGTGGGCTTCATACACCGGCAGCATGTGCTCGATCATGCGTGTGGCTGTGGCTTCGTCGGGCTCTTCCACATGCAGTATTTCGAACCGCCGGGAGAATGCTTCGTCTTTTTCGATGTATTTCCGGTATTCCTCCGGCGTAGTCGCACCGATCAATGTAAGCTCACCGCGGGCCAGTTCGGGTTTCAGCAATTGCGCAACCCCCGCGCCGATCGAACCTTTGGGGTCGAGCAGCATATGGATTTCGTCGATGAACAGAATCGCTTTGTCAAACCCTTTCAGTTCATTTAAAATACCTTTCAACCGCTCTTCGATTTCGCCTTTGTAGGATGCTCCGGCTACCAGCGTACCCGTATCCAGTTCCAGCAAACGGGCGTTTTGGAGCAATTGAGGTACTTTTTTCTCCGCTATAAGTTTGGAAAAGCCTTCCACCAGCGCCGATTTGCCGACACCCGGTTCGCCGGTCAATATCACATTAGGCTTGCTTCTGCGGCCCAGTATTTCGGCCATTTGCCGGATCTCCCGGTCGCGGCCGATAATGTCGTCGGTTTTGCCTTCGGCTGCACGTTGTGTTTTGTCAGACGTGTATTTATCCAGATAGCCGGTACCTTTTGCCGTTGCCGGCGCAGAGGGTTTCGCCGCTTGATTTTCGCCATTGCCTGAAACAGGCGGGGCATTATGCAGGGCTAATACTTCTTTTTGAGTAATAGGAAGGGATTTCAACTGATCGGAAGAAAACCCCACCCCGGGTTTGAGCAAAGCGGCTAATGTGCAAAGCGGGTCGGTATCGATATTGAATTGCAATGCAATGAGTTCTGCAAGTTCCAGCGCGGAAGTGGCCTGGTTATCGGGCTGTGGAAGTTCCGGCACGCGCACCGATTTGGCGCTTTCTTCCAGTCGTACCTCGGCCCAGTCGCGCAGGTAGGCAAGGTCTTTGCCAGCCATTACAAGTTCGGAAGCCAGGCCGACGTCATTATGCAGCAGGCCCATGAGCAAATGCGCGGGCCCAAACCGTTCCTGCCGGTATTCGCGCGCAAGCGACTGTGCGATCGTGATCGCGTATCTGAGTGCTTCGGTTTGCATGGATCAATAGGATAGATTTGGAACGCTGTTTTTCAGGGCTGATTTTTTTGCAATGCCAATAACCGTTCGGAGGCTTTGGCTTTCATGTCTTTATTGGCTGTCGAAACCTGTAAACCATCGAATATCTGTTTCGCCTGGTCGTAATACACTTTCCGGTCGTTTTTGCGCAGGTTACCTTGGGTGAGCAATTGGTAATAACCCTCGGCTTCCGAATACCGGAGCCATTCGCGGTAAGTGACGGCCGTGCCATTTTTAGCTGCGAGACATTCATCGAGCTGCCGTTGAATGGCGGCGATGTCCCCGCCGCCCGACTTGGAACTCCTGCAATTGTCGAGATCCCGTTGCAGCGCGGCCATTTTGGCTTGCAGTTCCTTGTCGGGGCCTCCGCCTCCTCCTCCGCCCCCACCACCGCCTGCTGCGGCAGTCAGCAACTGACGTTCCATTCCTTTGATTTCCAGATCCTTCATGTTGATCTGGTTGCGGAGGTCATTCACCATTTGCATATCAATGCCTTTGCTGTCCAACGTGCGCCTAAGCTCACCGATAGTCTGGCGGTAGGTAACCAATGCCTCCGTCAGCTTGGCAATGCCGGTCGACAGGCGTTTGTTCTGCTCGTGCGCCGCGGCTACCGCCAGGTTGTTGAAATGGCTCATAATGCCGTTGACGCGACTTTCAATGTCAACCAACTGCGTTCTCGCTGTGGCTTTGGCCATTTCGTCTGTGGCGCTGCTGTAAACGCCGTCGAGCTGGATGAGCCTGCGCGATATCTGGCTGAGCGTATCGGTATCGACCAGCATCGGGTCCTGCTCTTCGACGATCTCGCGATACTTGCGGGTCTCCGAAGCGGATACCGAGTCGGGCACCCGCATGAGCAGGTACACAGCCGCGAGCGGGAACGTGAGTGACAGTACATACATGCCTACAAACCGCCCTATCGCTGTTTTTCTCTGGGTTTTGTTGAGAGGCTCCATTTCGACATCAATGTTGTTGCCAGCTAATCTGATTTTCTTTATCTAATGATCCCCGGGTTAAAACCCGGGGCAATGGGATTTTATATTTCCGTCGGTTTTAACCGACGGGTAACGGGCTAAAGAGGGCTCCACCTCGATTTGGTTTTCTCCGGCTGCACAGGCGGCTCGTGAACAGGGCTTTCGATGATGAAAACCTGCTGGCCCTTGCGTTTGCCGATAAATTCGAGCTGGCTCAGTTTCAGGAACAGGGCGGTCCACATAGCGTAAAAACTATCGATAACCCGTAGACCGGGCAATATGTCATTTTGATTGAACGGCGCTTGTATCACGGCTAACAGCTGCTTTTCAATGCTTCCTGGGGTGTCGTCTGCCCATTCGCCGAGGTAACCCAGCAGTTCTTCTTTCTCTCGGTCGGTGAGGCATTCCATTGCTACGCGAATCGCCTGCGCTGTCTGGATCATCGATGTTATCATTTGCACCGGCGGTTCGAACGGAATTATTCGCTGGAAACTTATATTGACCATCGTCATCGTGCTTACAAGCCCTTCCACCATCTTCTGTACACTGTCCGAGAGCGTACTTTTCTGGCTTTTGGTTTTGATTTTCTGCAAAATCCTGAACGAGTACATTTCAATATCATTCAAATAGCCGGTCCAGCGGCTATGCCATTCGCGCAGGTTTTTGTGGCTGCGTACTGCCCGGCTTGCGGGAACGAAATCGTGCAAAACGCGTAATTCGGAATTAGTGTACGCCAGCTTACCGATGATCAGCCCCGATCCGCCCCATTGTTCGATATTGATGAGCTCCGAAGGGACCAGGTTCACACGTGAGAGCGCGAGTGTGTAAGGGTGCCGCACCGGAATTTCGGACTCGGAAGGCGTGCCGGCAGGTTGCCTTTCGAACATGCCCACGCTGAGTACCATGTATATTTCCACATTCTGCGCCATCGGAAGCCGGTATTGTTCCAGGATTCCGGCCAGCGACGTGTCGAGCTTCAATTCGTCCGTTTCTTCGACGTCGAGCAGGCTGCCGTCGGGTGCTATCGCCTGGCAGCGGTTCACTTTTACCCTGATCTGATTTCCTGCATCGCCCAATACCTGTATTTCGAGCGGATCGTTCCCGTTTTTGGGAAGCAGCAGGCCAAAGTTCAGCGGAGTGAGCAATGCGGCCCCGGCACGTCGAACCTGATCGGTGTGGTAATGATCTGTTTCGATAAAATGTTGCCGCGAGATTTTCATCCCGTCGACCCAGTTGACGGCCATGCGACGGATATCTGCCATACCAATTTGTAATTACGAGTACTACATTTTCATGGCTGCTTTTACCAGCCCTATCACCGAACGTACACCGAATTTTCTGAACAGACTTCGCCGGTAGGCTTCCACCGTGGAAATGCTCACTTGCAGCCTTTCGGCGATCTCCTTGGAGCTCATTTCGTCCATGATCAGATCCAGGATTTCCTTTTCGCGCTTTGTCAGTTCCATAATTAAAACACTTAGACAAAGTTGTTGCGGTGCAAGCGCTATTTCAATCGGCAGATACCCTGAATTTTTCGGATTTTTACCCTGATTTTACTAATGGTTTTGACTATTGTTTTTAAGGGTTTTCCACTATGAAAACCGGTGAAAAACTACACCACGCCCATTCGGACGGCTATTTTGGTGAGGCCAACCGAGTTTCTGACACCCAGTTTCTGAAAGAGGTTACGGCGGTGGGTTTCGACAGTTTTGTCGCTGATGCAGAGTTCGCTGGCGATCTTGTTGGTGGAATATTCGCTGGCGACGAGCCGGAGGATTTCAACTTCTCTTTTGCTTAAAAAATCACGTGTGGAAGGGGCCGGGTCCTGGATATATTTGTCCATGGAAGTCTCGGCGAGTTTGAGCATTACTTCCTGCCCATAGTACACTTTTCCTTCCGAAACGGCCCGTATGGCACGTTCCCATTCATCGAGTTCGGCTTCGAAAACAATGTAGCCGCTTACGCCTGACCGCACTACCTCACGGACCGATTCGGCCGATGGGCTGGGAGCGAGCAACAGGAATTTCAATTTGGGGTAGAGTTTTCTGATCTTTAAAATCTGGTCTGCCGTCTTTTCGGCGTGATGGGCGAATACAACTACGATATCAATTTCTTTCAGGTAGGGCAACTGGGTGATTTGTTCAAGATTATTACACTTACCAACCAGCTCGATGTAAGACCTCCTCCTCAGCCATTCTGCAACCGCCTCGCACTCTAAGGGATGCGGATGGACGAGGCACGCGTGTGTAATAGAATGTTCCATACTTTTCGGGGTTGAGTATTAGAATTTACACATCAAAATTAATTCTAAGCGACAGGTCTGGTCAATACGGGAAAGTACAGGAAAAGCCAGGTAAGATTACCCGGTTTCGTAAAGGGTTGAAAATTAACCTTTTTCAGCTAAAAACCTAACTAATTGTTTGCATTACCCAAAATATAAGGAATTCCCTTAGGGGTATTCACTGACTGTTTACTATATACGTCGAAGTATTTCTCAGGTTATTCCTTGATCCGACCGTATTTGCGCATGATTTCCAATACTTTGTCCTTCGGAAGCTCTTCCACTTTGTGGCCCTGAGTACCTTCAGAAGTCCTCGCCATGAAAAGTGAATTGATGATGGCTTCCTCGGTAGCCTCTATGGCCGCCATAAAGAGCGGCGAAACGTAGTCGTTATGCAGGAATGCCGAGCTGAAAACGGCTTCGGACGTTTCGTGCAGCACCTTATTGGCTGTCGAGAATGCAATCACATAGTCGCCGCTGCCGTTTGCGGCAATGCCGCCCGTTTGCGCCATTCCGAGCATAACGCGTTTGGCAAGCCTTTTCAGGTTGCGGGCGTCGAGAGGAGCGTCTGTGGCGATCACCATCATGCAGGAGCCATCCGACGACTTGTCGAGCGATTCCTTGAAGGCATATTTGCCCAGCTCCTGGCCTACGGGCACGCCATTTACTTTCAAAACACCACCAAAATTGGTCTGTACCAGCACGCCGACCGTGTAATTGCCCAGCTTTTCGGGCAATTTTCGCGATGCCGTGCCAATACCGCCTTTCCATCCGAAGCAAACGGTACCTGTTCCCGCGCCTACGTTACCCTCCGCGACCGGGCCGCTTTCGGCCTGGGCCAGTGCATTCAGGACATGATCTTTCCGTACATGGCGGCCCCGGATGTCGTTCAGGAAGCCGTCATTGGTTTCTCCTATAACCGGATTCACCGATCTTACATTCTCGTTGCCTTTCTGGCCGAGCGTCCAGTCGATCACCGCGTCGGCGGCTGTGGGTACGCTCAAAGTGTTGGTTAAAACAATGGGAGATTCAATCGTACCAAGCTCTTCGACCTGCGAATAGCCCGTCATTTTACCAAAACCATTGCCAATGTACATCGCCGCCTGGACCTTCTGCTGGAACATGTTGCCGTCGTGCGGGAGAATGGCCGTCACACCCGTACGTACATCCGCGCCTTCCGTGAGCGTCACCTGGCCTACCTTCACGCCCGTTACATCGGTGATCGCATTCAATGCACCTGTGGGCAGTACGCCTATTTTGATACCCAGGTCGCGGGGGCGTTTCTGGGCGGCAAGCGTGAGCGGAAGCATAAGCAGGAGTGAGAGGAGGCGCTTCATAGGTTAGTTTGATTCAGGATGAAATATAATAAAAAATCCACTGGGAACCGGGGTTCTCCAGTGGATACATCTGCTGTTGAAGTGTAATTTTTAGTCGTTGTCCGGACGGGCCTTTTCCGGGTCAATCACTGTTTCCATGCGACTTACGGCCGATGCGCTGAAAAATCCGAGCGCCTTGGGGCCCTTGGGATCGGCATTGATGATATTAGACCGGACGTTGGCGATCGGGGTGGCGAACAACCCCCCGTTCGTACCTTGCTCGTTCACCTGTTTGAGAAACTCGAATGCCTCGTAGGTAATGCTGTGCAGCTCAACACCAATTTGCGCTCCCGCCGAGTACAATGAGTCGGTGGTAATCGATTCGCGTAACGGAAGGATGAATATCAGCCCGTCGGATGGTGCGCCGGCACCGAATGCAGCGTCGTAGGCAATGGAGATATTGGCTGCCTTATCTACCACCGCTTTGCCGCGGATTACCGGTTTGATCCAGTAAGTATCGCCTACGCCTTCGAGATCACGGGCATAGAATGAAGCCACAAAACCTTCGCGGGGCCCTTTATCAGGCTCGAAAGGCCATTTTTCGTGGCGGTATACCACCGAATCCACGGTTGGTACGCGTTTCAGTTCGGATTGGGCGGTGAAGGTGTCGGTGCCGTTCACGACTTTGAGTGAATAGGTGCGTCCTACGTGCCCGAGGGTGTCGGCAGTGGTTTTACCCCAGGTATACTTGCCGTCGCCGTCGGCATCCTCGAATTTGTAAACCTTGCCTTTGTCGTCGGTAACGGTTACTTGTGCGCCCAGCACGGGTTTGGGTGCATTGTTATCGAAATAGGCTTGCGACCATGACAATTTGATGGCCTGCTCGCCGGGTTGGTTGGTAAGCCAGGCGTCTACCACGAGCTGAGAGGGGCCGTTCGCCGTATCGAGGTCGATCACATCCTCGCAGCTTGTGAGGGACATCAGTGCAAGCGCGAATAGTGCAGGGTATTTGATATATTTTAATGTTTTCATCATTGCAGTTTTTCTGGCGTGATTTCAGTTTGCTGGTGTCAGAATTTGAAGTTGTAAGTCACGGAAGGAATGAAGTTTCCGATTACTGAATAACGTACGGCCTCTGTTTTGAGCGGGTTATCCTCGTTGACCCTCGTGTAGACCGAGAACGGGTTGCGACGGTTGTAAACATTATACACTGAGAATACCCATTCGCCTTCGCCGACTTTGAAAAGCTTCTTTTTCGCTTTCAATGTCGCTGCCAAATCCAGGCGGTGGTAAGCCGGAATGCGGCTGTTGTTGCGCAGGCCATTGTAATTGTTGCCTATTGTAATATCGCCTACCGTGTAGCGGTTGGTTGGGAAAGTAGCTGGCGTACCGCTCTGGATCGTGAAGTTCGACGAAAGCGACAAGCGCTTGGTCAATTCATAAATGGCTACCGCGGTAATGTTGTGCGGTTTGTCGAAACGGGCCGGGAACCAGTCATCATTATTGATAGATTCTACCAATCGCTCGGTTCTCGACAAGGTGTAGCTCACCCAGCCGGTCAGCCTGCCTTTGTTTTTCTTCAGATAAAACTCTGCTCCATAAGCACGGCCTTTGCCGAATAGCAAGTCGCCGGCGGCGTATTCGTTCAGCAGCAGGTCCGAAGCCGGTACATAGTCGATCTGGTTGTACAGCTTTTTGTAATACAATTCCACCGAAGCCTCGTAGGTATTGTCCTGGAAGTTCTGGAACCAGCCTAATGCCACCTGATCGGCCTTTTCGGGCTTGATATTGATCCCGCTCAAAGTCCAAACGTCGAGTGGTGAGCTGGCTGCGGTGTTGGAAAGCAGGTGCAGGTATTGCGAAGTACGGTTGTAGCTGGCCTTGATGGACGCATTGCTGGTAATACCGATATTCAATGCGGCACGCGGTTCGAGGTTGCCGTAGCTTTTGATCACATCACCTCTTTTATATTCAGTACCCGGGAAAATCGGCTCCTTGCGCTGGCCTTTCTCGGTTTCGGCATACTGGTATTCCGTGGCCGGCCCGAGGCTGCGGAAGTAGGAGTACCGCGCGCCATACTGCAATGAAATGCGGTCGCCGAATTTCAATTCATTACCTATATATAAAGCAGATTCGTCGGCATAGCGTGGTTCAAGGCTGATGTCCGTCATTTCTCCTTCCGAAATCGCGGTCGCTTTTCCGGGGCGTGTATCATAATAGATGTACTGGCCGCCGAAGGTCAACTGGTTGTTAGGAGTGATGTAAAATGTAAAATCAGGCTTGATACTCGTGCTGATGATCTTGGATTTCCAATCGAATTTATCTTTCGCGTCAGGTTTGTTCTGGTTCTGGCCGAGGTTATAGTCGTAGTTGCTGTAATAACCGGTCAGGTTCATGAAAAGCTTATTGGAAAAAATGTGGTTCCAGCGGGCTGTGGCCGTTTTGTTGCCCCATCCAAAGCCGAAATCACCGCCGCCGAATACGTCTTTTCCAAAATAACCCGAGGCATAGAAGGTATCCTTGTTACCCAATTGGTAATTCACCTTTGCCGTCAGATCATAGAAATAGAATTTCGAATCCTTCAAATCCGAGTTCAGAAAAGGTTTCGCCAGAATATCAATGTACGAACGACGTCCTGCGACAATAAACGACCCTTTTCCTTTTGCAAAAGGCTGCTCGTAAGTCAGGCGGGAGAAGATCGAACCGATACCACCATTGATCTCGCGTTTTTTGGCATTACCTTCCTTCATCCGTACGTCGAGAATAGAAGAAATACGGCCACCATATTGCGAAGGGATACCGCCTTTAATGAGCTTCACATCCTTCACCGCATCCGGGTTGAATACCGAGAAAAAGCCGAACAAGTGGGAAGAGTTGTAAACCGGCGCTTCATCGAGCAACACCAGGTTTTGGGAAACATCCCCGCCACGAACGTTGAAGCCGGAAGCGCCCTCTCCGACGGTCGTCACGCCAGGAAGCAGCTGAATGCTGCGAATGAGGTCGACCTCACCGAGCAATGCAGGCATTTTGCGGATGGTTTTCATTTCCACCTTGTTCACCGACATTTCAATGCTGCGGACGTTTTCGTCCTCTTTTTTAGTTGAAATCGTTACTTCCGAAAGCTGACTGCTCTCGTCGGACATTTCGATGCTGACGGTCTTGTCGCCGTCGAGGACCACTTCGCGGGTCACTTTCTGGTAACCGATGTAGGAGAATACCAGCGTGTACTTGCCGTCGGGGAGGGTTAGTGAATAAAACCCATAAGGGTTCGTGACAACGCCGGTTTCGGCTTCGCGGACGTAAACGGATACGCCGATAAGTCCTTCACCATTCGAGTTGTCTTTCACATAACCACTCACCGAGTGCCGGTTCTGTGCGAGAGCCGGCAGGCTGATCAAGGCTAATAGAAGGCATTTGAGTATTCTGTTTTTCATGGACTGGATTTGTTTACTATCAAATTGGTTTATGTTGCTGTCGACGGAGGCAGTCATTGTTACAGACGATCAAATTGAATTTTTCCTTTTCTCCTTGACAACTCAGTGTGGATATACCCCCTTCCAATGACTAAAAAATATTTCGACATTTTTTGGGAGGCCCGACAAAGCACGTGTTAATCAGCCTAAAAAGACAGCAAAAAATGATGAACTGGTAAAAAACCTGAATAAATGGCTTTACGCCGGAAATGAAACACTGAAACCGCTTATGGTACTATTTCAAGGTATTTTTGACACGGCGGATGTGTCGGGGCATTGTTCCAGTAGCTTGGAGGAGGTTTTTTGTAAAATCGGGTGAACGAAATCCGGTGCAATTTCGGCTAGCGGCGCCAGCACAAAACGGCGGTCCTGAATACGGGGGTGCGGTAATGTGAGCCGGGCGGAGTCCATGACGGTTTGCCCGAAATACAGCATGTCGATATCGATCACGCGCGCGCCCCAGCGCTCGTAACGTACGCGCCCGAGGTCGTGCTCGATGTTGAGAATAATCCTGAGCAAATCCTCAGGCAGGAGGGAGGTGGTGATTTCGAGTACCTGGTTGAGGAACGCCGGCTGATCGGTAATGCCCCAGGGTGCGGTTTCGTATATCGCCGACTGGTTAACCATACTTCCGGCCTGGTCGGCAATGGCCTCACGCGCGGCTGCGATTACCTGCAGGCGATCGCCGAGGTTGGAGCCTAACAACAGAAAAACCTCGCCGGTTGCTGCCATCACGAAATTTGTTTGGAATAATCAATTCACGAAAAAAAGGACTTCCCGATGGAGGAAAGTCCTTTTCCAATAAATTCGTAAAATTCCTTTTAGAACGTAAGCGTTCCTTTGTCGTATGCTTTTTGTATAGTTGCTTCGATACCGTTTTTGTTAATGGTACGAAGAGCAGAAGCTGCTACTTTCAACGTAACCCACTCTCCTGATGAAGGAAGGAAGAAACGTTTCTTTTGCAAATTCGGGAAGAATTTACGTTTTGTTTTATTGTTAGCGTGAGAAACGTTATTTCCGACGCGAGTTCTTTTACCTGATATTTGACAAACCTTAGCCATGACTTACAATTTTTCCAAATGAGGGTGCAAAGATGCGTAAATAATTTTTGTTGAGCAAGTAACGGCAAAACAAATTTTCAAAAAAACTCCATTTTACCATCTCATTCTGAAACCCACACCATGCACATTATCAATGCGAATATCCGGATCGCCGGAAAGATATTTGCGTAATCTGGAAATGAAAACATCGAGGCTGCGGCCCATAAAATAGTCGTCGTCGCCCCATATGGCCTTCAAAAGCTCGTCCCGGCGGATAACCTGGTCGGTGCGCTCGGCCATGAATTTGAGGACCTCGGCCTCGCGGAATGTGAGGCTTTGCGACTTGCCGTCGAGGGTTAATGTCAATTTTTGAAAATCAAATACATATTTGCCGATCTGCTTGCTGCCGGGTTTCACCACCAGTATCGAATCCGCTTTGCTGCGACGGAGGAAAACGTCGATCCGGAGTTTGAGCTCCTCGATACTGAATGGTTTGGTAATGTAATCGTCGGCGCCGAGTTTGAGGCCTTTGATCTTGTCCTCCTGCATCGAGCGTGCGGAAAGAAAGAGAATAGGCACCTGGCTGTCGGAGGCGCGGATCTTCTCCGCCAATGTGAAGCCGTCCATTTTGGGCAGCATGATGTCGAGCACGCAAATGTCGAAATGTTCTTTTCCGAAAAATTCCAGCGCTTCGGCGCCGTCCGTCGCGTGTACGACTTCGTAATCGTATTGTTCGAGGTTATC
>Ga0065165_1000096_pt1 | contig 144938 bp, 125 predicted proteins | sample AraplaMF_Cvi_mMF_FD_63813 | JGI IMG/M metagenome (GOLD analysis project Ga0065165, IMG submission 63813) | Arabidopsis root microbial communities from the University of North Carolina, USA - plate scrape MF_Cvi_mMF (version 2) (version 3) | ecosystem: Host-associated > Plants > Roots >... | reverse complement strand
GCGCCATGGCGCCGACGGTCTGGATCGTGGCGCTCGACGCCGCGCTGGTGGCGGACACCTTCAGGTTCAGGCGCCGCTGACGGTCGGCGATTTCGTGGAAGCGGTCGCCCTCACGGACCTGGCCACCGTAGATGCGCACCTCGCGATTGGCCGCCACGGCCTCTTCGACGGCGCTGGTCACCGTGCCCATGTTGCCCTGGATGCGCTTGCTGATCTTGCGATAGCGCCGGCTGATCACCGTGACGATCACGACGACGCAGGGCACCAGCACGAGCAGCGCCATTGCCAGGTAGGCACTCTGGTAGAGCATGACCGCGAGCAGGCCCACCACGGTGAGGCCTTCGGTGACGGCCACCTTGAGCGAATCGGACGACGCGGCGGCTACCTGTTCGCTCGTGTACGTGATGCGGGATATCTGCTGGCCGGAAGGTTCCTTCGCAAAGAACGTGGACGGCAGGCGCAGGTAGGCGGCGAACACGTCGATGCGAATGGCCTGGACCACGTTGCGGCCCACATACGCGATGCCGTAATCGGTGCAATACGAGGCCACGCCGCGCACGGCGAAGATGCAGATGATCCAGATCGGCATCCAGAAGATGGTGTGCGGATCGCGCGCGATGAACAGGTTGTCGATCAGCGGCTGCAGCAGGTTGGTGAACAGCGACAGGCAGGCCGGGTCGACGATCATGCCGACGATCGCGATGATGCCCGCGGTGCGGAATCGCTTCGTGTAGCCGAGCAGGCGCTTGTACGTGTGCCAGGTGCGCACGTCCCAGACGGAAACTTTCTGAGCGTTCACTTGCTTGCCGTCGCCTCGGCCGGGGTGGTGGCGATCGACAGCCGCGTGAAGCCGAGCTGCCCCAGCGCATCCATGGCCCGCACCACGTTCTGGTGCGGGGTCATCGCGTCGGCGCGGATCACGACGATCCTGCCACGGTCCGGGCCGGCCACGCGTTCGATGGCGGACTTCAAGGGCTCGATGCCCTCGCCCAGTACTTCGTCGCTACCCACCGCGTAGTGCCCGTCGCGGTCGACGACGATGTTGAGCGCGTTGTCCGTGGCATCCCTCGCCTCGCTGTCCGCCTTGGGCAGGTTGACCTTGAGCCGCGAATGCTCGATGAAAGTGGTGCTCAGCACGAAGAACATGAGCAGCGTAAGCAGGACATCGATCAGCGAGATCACGTTGATCTCGAAGTCGTCCTCGCGACGGGAACCGATGCGCATGAGATCAACCGGCCTGCGTGGCCGCCGCTTCCGTCGCGGCAGTGCGGCGGCGCGGCGTCGGTCGCGGGGCCGACAGGTCGTCGAGCAGCGCCGTGGCTTCCTTTTCCATCTGCACCACGTAGCCCCCGACCTTCGAGCGGAAGTAGCGGTGCAGCACGTAGGCGGGAATGGAAACGATCAGGCCGAACGCGGTGCAGATCAGCGCTTCGCCGATGCCGCCGGCCATCTTCGTCGGATCGCCGATACCGCCGGCCATCACGTTCAGGAACATGCGGATCAGACCGATCACCGTGCCGAGCAGGCCGAGCAGCGGACCGATGAGGGCGATGGTGCCCAGGGTGTTCAGGTAACGCTCCATGCGGTGCACCACATGGCGTCCGGTGTCCTCGATGCGTTCCTTGATGAGTTCGCGCGGACGGTCGCGCACAGCCAGTGCACCGGCGAACAACTCTCCCAGCGGCGAGCCTTTTTCCAGCGCTTCGAGGTGGGCGGCGTCGAGCTTCGCCGAGCGCGCCCATTCGCGGACTTCCGCGCCCAGGCCCGGCGGCAGCACGGCCGCACGGCGCAGGGCCCAGAAGCGTTCCAGCACGATCGCCAGCGCCGCCAGCGAGCAGATCAGGATCGGCGCCAATGCCCAGCCGCCAGCCAGAAGAATCTCGAGCACGTGAACCCCGGAGCTACCAAAAAGTCAGACTGGCATGATAGCAGGGCCGGCCGCGGGGACTGAGGCCCCCTTGGCAGTCCCGTAGGAGCGCGCCCTGCGCGCGAGAGCGACTCGCGGAAAGCAACAGGCCTTGCGGCTTTCTCGCGAAAAGCTGTCGCGCGACGGCCGCGCTCTACCGGGCCAGGAGCTCCAGTTCAGCCACCGCACCCGGCGCGTCGGCCTCGAGTACCAGGCGGTACTGCCTGTACGAAGCCGGCTGCTTGACCGCGAATGCCCTCGTCTGGCGGTGCCAGGGGAAGCGCTCGTCGCGACGCTCGTCCAGCGTGGTCCATTGCTTGCCGTCCGCGGAACCTTGCAGGGTCCAGCGGGAGGGGGCCGGAAGGGCCGCGCCTGAGGTGATGGTGTAGACCGCCACGCTCGCGGGCTTGTCCAGGCGGTAGTCGACGGTCGTCTTCCCCTTGGGCAAGGCGAATTCGGTGGTCGAGTCGTTGTCGGCCACGGCGGCGAGCTTCGCGTCGCGGCGGCCGTCCAGCGTCGTGCCTTCCGCCCGGGTCAGGTCGCGCAGCGGCGAGGGCTTTTCGCCCTCGGCCGTGATCGACGCCGGCAACGCGTCCGCGCCGCTGCCCCACTTCGACGGCTCCGCTCCCATCGTGAAATCGAGCGTAGCGCCCTTCGTCAGCAGCTCGTGCGGCAGGGTGAGCTTGTTCCACGGCTGACCGTTCACCTTCAGCGACTGCACATAGCGGTTGGTGTCGCTCACACCGGGTGCGCGGATGTCGATCTTCCCGCCGTTCTCCAGCGCGATCGTCATGTGCGGGAAGTGCGGCGCGCCGATCACGTACTCGGGCGTGCCCATGCGCAACGGATAGAAGCCAGCCGCCGCGAACAGCCACCAGGCCGACATCTCGCCATTGTCCTCGTCGCCGGGATACCCCTGGCCGATCTCGCTGCCGACGTAGAGGCGCGACACCGCGTCGCGCAACTTGTCCTGCGCCTTCCAGGGCTGGCCCGCCTCGTCGTACATCCAGATGATGTGGTGCGAAGGCTGGTTCGAATGGCCGTACTGGCCCATGCGCACATCGCGGGCCTCGAGCATTTCGTGAATCACACCACCGTAGTCGCCCACGTCGAAGGTGCCCGGCGTGGAGAAGAAGGTATCGAGTTTCGCCGCCAGCGCATCGCGGCCGCCGTAGAGTCCGGCGAGGCCGGCACCGTCCTGCGGCGCGTGGAACGCCATGTTCCAGGCGTCGGTTTCGGTATAGTCGCCGCCCCAACGCGTCGGGTTGAAGTCCTTCGCGTTCCAGCGCCACTTGCCCGCCGGATCGCGGGCGACGAAGAAGCCGACTTCGGGTTCGAACAGGTTGGTGTAGCCGAGCGCCCGGGAGCGGTACCACGCCGCGTCGTCGGCGTAGTTACGGTAGCCGTCGCCGTTCACAGGCGTTTTCGCCAGCGCCGCGGCGAGGTTGCCGATGGCGAAATCGTTGATATAGCCGTCCATCGACCAGGAGAGGCCTTCCTCCACCTTGTCGTCGGTATAGCCGTTGAACAGCGACCGCTCGATGCCCTTGCGGCCCGCGCCCTTCACGTCGCTGGCGCTGGAGGCGTTGCGGATCGCCGACTGATAGAACGACGCCACGTCGAAGTTGCGGACACCCTTCAGCCAGGCGTCGGAGAAGGCCACGTCCGAGCTGGTGCCCACCATGAGGTCGGCATAGCCGGGGGAACTCCAGCGCGCGATCCAGCCGCCATCACGGTACTGCTGCACGAAGCCGTCGATCATCTCGCCCGCTTCCTTCGGGGTGAACAGCACGTATGCCGGCCAAGCCGTGCGATAGGTGTCCCAGAAGCCGTTGTTGACATAAGGCTTGCCGTCGACGATGCGCGCACCAGTGTGCGTGTCGGTGTTCTCGCCGACGGCGGCGGAGAACGGACTGGCGTAGCGCCACACCGGCTTGTCCTTGCTGCCCGTGTTCTCGTAAGCCCGGTTCGGGTACAGGAACAGGCGGTAAAGGTTCGAATAGAGGATGGTGCGCTCGTCGCGCGTGGCCCCTTCCACCTTCACGATGCCGAGGCGTTCGTCCCATGCCTTGCGGGCACGCTCGTGCACGCTGTCGAATGTATCGTCGGCGGCTATTTCCTGCGCCAGGTTGGCCTTGGCCTGGTCGACGCCGATGAGCGAGGTGGCAATGCGCATCGTGACCGTGCGACCGTCTTTCTTCGACGTGTCGAAGCCGTACCAGGCCGACGCGGTGTCGCGATGTTCGCCGGTCAGCCGGCCGCTTTCGCTCACGGGTTTGTCGAACTCGGCGTAGAAGAACAGGCGCGTGGCGCCTGTGGACAGCCGGCTCTTCACGTCCGACCAGCCCTGGATGGACCGACCCGCGGGATCGAGCGTGACCGAGGCGTCGCCGTTGATGTTGTCGAACACCAGTTGGGCGCGCGGTCCCGTGAAGGTGAAACGGAACATGGCCGCATGGTCGGTCGGCGCGATCTCGGTGGCGATGCCGTTGTCGAAATGCACGCTGTAGTAATCCGGGTGCGCCACCTCGGCGTCGTGGCCGAACGCGAGCGCGCGGGTCTCGCGCTTCAGCGGCGGTGCGCCCGACGACACCTGGGCCGGCATGACCTGGAAGGTCTGCCGCTCGCCCATCCACGGGCTCGGCTCGTGCGACAGGGCGAACGCCTCGATGCGAGGACGGTTGTCGTCGCCGTTTCGCTCCTGGTACTGATAGAGCCAGTTCGAGCCGGCACTGGTCGTGGGCGTCCAGAAATTGAAACCGTGCGGCATCGCCACGGCCGGGAAGTTGTTCCCGCGGGAGAAATTGCCGTTCGCGTTGGAGCCGCGACGGGTATCCACGTAGTCGGTGGGGTGCGTGCTGGCGATGTCTTTCACCACGCCGATGCGCACGTCGTCGAGATAGCCTTCGAACGCCTTGCCGGCGGGGGCGTTCACGACCAGTTCGATGCCACGCACGCGCCGTCCCTTGGCCACCGCGGCGAGATCCACGCTCACGTAGTTCCACTGGTCCGGATAAAGCACACGGCCCTCGCCCTGCCCCTTCGCCGTCGCCGGCACGCGATGCTGGTCGCGCGCGCCGCTCGCCGAGAGACGCGAGCCGTCGTCGAACACCACGTCCACGCTCGCGTAATTGGCCGGGTTGGTCAGATCGTCCTTGTTCGAGCGAGGGAAGACGAGCCAGGAGAGCGTGGTGCCTTCGCGCACAGTGACGTCGGTATCGAACAGCCTGGCGACCGCGGGGCTACCGTTCGCCGTTCCCGCATAACGCAGCGAATGGGTACCGGTGAAGCCCACGTTGGCCTTCGCCGTGAGCACGGCTTCCGGCGGCGGGCCGCCGACGACGCGCACGTCGAGGCCGCCGGCGCCCTTAGCGAGCAGCGGCGGCTCGCCCTGCTCGAACGAGCTGTCGAATCGTGCGGAGGCCGCGAAGGCCACCCCGGTGACGAGGATGGAGGACACCGCCAATGCGAGTCCCGACTTTTTCCACACCTGCATCGATCCCGTCACGCTCGTCCCCTTCGATTACGGAAGCGGGCATTTAAATCGTTCTAAATTCGAGATGTCAAATGCGCCGCAACAAAACGCGGCGGGTCATTCGCGCCAGTAGCGCATGGCCGGGCGGCGCCACTCGCGCACGACGACGGGAGGTGCCGCCACCGGGAAGTCCACGCGAACGGCACCGCTGCGTGCGGTGACGTAAACATCGGACCCCATCGCCGCGTGCCTGTCGACGACGCTCGGATGCGGATGGCCGAAGCGATTGCGCCAGCCTGCCGACGCGATCGAGATCGTCGGTTTCACCGCGGTCAGCCACGGAAGCTCCGAGGAATGACGGCTGCCGTGGTGCGCCACGGTGGTGACCGTCGGCAGCGGCGATGCCAGATCCGCCGCGGCCATCCGGCGTTCGGCGCCATGGCCGATGTCCCCCGTGAGCACGAGACGACCGCCGGCGCCTTCGATCGCCAGCACGCACGAACGGTCGTTCGAGGCGGCCTTGCCGCCACGGGCCCCCGGCACGTCGAGGAAGTGGAACAACACACCGTCCCACGTCCACGGGCCCTGCCCGGTGCAAGGTTCCGACGGGAAGCTAAGCCGCCCGGGTTCGCCCGACAATCTCGCCGCATCGGGGTAACGGGCCGCGACAGTCGCCGCGCCTCCCGCATGGTCGCTATCGCCATGACTGATCACGAGCCGGTCGACCGGCCCGATGCCCAGCCCGGCGATCGCGGGCAGCACGACACCGGCGCCCGCGTCGCGCCCACCGGCATAGGCCGGCCCCGCGTCGTACACCAGCGTGTGCGATCGGGTGCGCACGAGCACCGCCAGCCCCTGCCCCACGTCGAGCGCCCACATGCGGAAGGCGCCATGCTGTGGCGGCTCGCGCGGGGGCAGGAACATAGGCAGCAACAGCAAGGCGCCGCAACCGCGCAGCGGTACACCCCGCGGCGCGAACATCCACGCGGCTCCCGCGGTCGCCAGCACGGTCGCCGCCACGATGCCCTCGGCCACGCCGATGGCAGCCATCGGCATCTGCGCCATGGCCTCCAGCAGGCGCCACAGGTGCGAAAGCAGCCAGCAGGCGGGCGTCAGGAAAATAACGGCCAGCGCGGGCGCACCCAGCAGCGCGCATCCGATCAGGGTCAAGGGCACCACCACGAAACTCACGAGCGGCGCCGCCAGCAGATTGGCGGCAAATCCCACCAGCGACGCGCTACCGAAGAACCACAGGCAGAGGGGCAGCAAGGCGATGCTCATGGCCGCTTGCGCACGCAGCAGGCCACCGAGCCATCCACGCCATCCCGCGGACGCGGGGCCCACGCAGAGCATCAGGAAACCCACCCCCGCGAAGGAAAGCCAGAAGCCGCCGGAAAGCACCGAAAGCGGATCGAAGCCGAGGAGGACGAGCGACGCCACCGCGAGCAGGGTCGCGCCGCTCGTCCTGCGACGGAAGCACGCCGCCGCGACGACCACGGCGATCATGAGCAGGCTGCGTACGGTAGGAAGGCCCAGACCTGCGAGGACCGCATACACGCCGGCCACGGCGAGGCCGGCCGATGCCTCTGCGATCGGCCGCGGAATCCGCAACGCCAGCCCGGGAAGCAAGACATAGAGCAGGCGCCCGAGCAGCGTGCCGCCAGCCCCGGCAACGCCGACGTGGAAACCGGAGATCGCCATCAGATGAGAGACACCGGTGGCGCGCGCGGTATCCCAATCGGCGGCGTCCAGGCCGCGTGTGTCGCCCACGGCCAGCGCTTTCAGAATGCGCGCGCGCCGTTCGCCGAGCGCGATGTCGAGTGCTGTGGCGATACGCGCGCGCCAGCCGTCCGCGCAGGTCGCCTCCGACAAGCGACGGTTGCCGGGCGCCGTACGCACGTAGCCCGTGGCGGCCACGCGACGTTGCAACGAGGTTCGCTCGCCGTCCGCCGGCCCGGGATTGAGCACCGCACGCGGGCGGCGCAGCCGTACAGTGAGCCGCCACCGCTCGCAGGGCGCCGGCGCCGCGCCACTGCGATACCACGTGAGGCGTAACCGCCCTTGCGGAGCGTGAGCTTCGCCACGCTGCGATTCCGGGGCAAGGACAAAGGACACATCGGCGCCGGTCCGTCGAGGAAGGCCCACCACACGTCCGGTGACCGTTACATCCTTCCCATCCAGCGACGCCGGCCAGCGGGCCTGCATCGCAAGCGCGGCATGGAACAGCGTCCACGCCGCGAAGAGGACAGCCACCATGCCCAGCCGCACGGCAACGCAACGGGTCCACAGCAGCGCAAGCGCGGCCAGTACGCACACCAGGAGCGCGCCGTGACAGGAAGGCAGCGTGGCAAGGCCCTGCACCGCCGTGCAGGCCACGAGTGCGACGGCGGCCACGGAAACGGGCGAAATGCGAATGCGCAAAGCAATGACGCGGCGATGGGGGAGTCCTCTGCCAGCCTAAGCGCGGCCCGGCATCGCCTGGGCCGCGCCGCGTCGTGGGTCCTTACAGCGCGAGCACGCGGCCCTCGCCGTCGCTCAGTCGGTCGTGCTGCGGAACCGGCTGCGATCGCGACCCGTGCCCGCCGGACGGGTCGCCGGTGCGGACCGGGGGGTCGCAGACGGCGGCGGGCGATGATCGCCGCCTGCATTGCCGCGCCAGCCACCCTGTGGACGATCTCCGCCGCCCTGCCACGACCCACCCGGTGGGCGCCCCGCAGGACGATCGGGCCCGCGGTCGGGACGGGCGTCACCACGCCAGTTCCCGCGACCACGGCCGTCGTCGTGACGGTCGTGCCAGTCGCGACGGTCATGCCAGTCGCCACGCGGAGGCGGATGCCCATGCCAGTCGCCGTCGCGCCGATAACGTCGGCCGTCGTGCCCGTCGTACCACACGGTGCCCACACTGATGCTCGAGTAGCAGCACGCCGGGCCATAATCGTAGTAGCGGTAGCCGGGCGAATACGCCGGCGTGACCACGGTTTCTTCGCCGTAGTAGGCATCTGCCCCGCTGCCATTACGGACATATCCGTAGTCGGGATCGTAATAGCACCCGGCGAGCGGCAGGCATGCGGCCAGTGCCAGGATTAGCGAGTGCGCTCGACGCATGGGCGAACCTCGGAGGAGACGATCCGGACACTGCGCCCGCCCGATTGAATGCCCGCTAAAAAAGAAGGGGCCGCACGCGGCGGCCCTTTCCTTTCATTCAGCTTTCAAGCTCAGCCTTTGCTCTTCTGCTGATCGCCGCGTTCATGCGCCATGTTCGGCTGCGACGCCTCGGGCGACGGCTGTTTCGGCGCAGGATTCGAACCGCCCGGTGTCACATCCGGCGTCCCTGCGGCATGCGGCTCGCCGGTGGGCCAGTTCGGCGGCTGACGGTCGCGTTCGCGCTTGGCATCGAGCAGCGCCTGGATGTGGGCGACCGCTTCTTCCTGCGTGATGTGCTGGACCGGCGTGTCGTTCGTGCTCTCGGGCTTCTGCGGGCGTGCCGGTTTAGGCGCGGTCTTCGCTGCCGGCCGCGGCCTGGCTGCGGTGGGAGCGGCGGACGTGTTGCGTGCAGGCGCCTTCCGCGCTGCGGCCGTGCCGGCGGTCTTGCGTACGGCCGGGGCCGCCGCGGCCTTCTTCACGGCAGGCTTGGCGGTAGCGACCTTGCGCGCGGCACGCTTCGGCGTCGCGGTCGATGTCGCGGTGCTGCGTTTGGCGACAACCTTGCTTGTCGCGCCGCGCTTTGCGGTGGCCTTCTTGGCGGCAGCGCGTTTGACCGGAGCCTTCCGTGCCGACTTGCGCGTGGCGGCGCTCTTCGCCGTGCTCTTCCTGGTCGCCGCCGACTTCGCGGTGGCCCGTTTCGTGGATGCCTTCTTCGCGGTCGCCCGTTTTGCCGTCGCCTTTCTCGCGGTGGTCTTCTTGGCGGCAGCCCGCTTTGCCGTGGCCTTCTTCGCCGCGGACTTCTTCACCGCCGGACGGGCCGCGGACTTGCGCGCCACCTTCCGTGCGGTCTTCTTCACGGGAGCCTTCCTTGCCGACGCCTTCGTTGCGGATGTCTTCCTGGCGGTCTTCTTCGCTGCCGTCTTTCGTGCCGCGGACTTCTTCGCGGCGGACTTTCGGGTCGTAGCCATGCGCTCATTCCTCCTGCGGTAATAGCCGACGCGAACCGCCCCCCAGGGGAAACTCGCGTGCATGCCGGACGACATCTAAGGTGGCTTGTTCGATCCGGACAAATGCATGATGTAACAACTCAGGAGCCGAAGTCACATAAATCTGTCGGCAAAATTCAGTTCGCCATCAGAAAAGCCTTGGCTGTGACAGCGACGCTATGAAGTTCAGCAGCACCCCGGGACGCAACGCGATGGTGAACAGCACACCGTAAAGCGCCCCCCACAGGTGCGCGCTGTGGTTCACGTTATCGCCGCCGCGCTTGTCCATGTACACCGAATACACCACGAAGAGCACGGCATACAGGATCGCCGGCATCGGTATGACGATCAGGTAGATCTTGGCCCAGGGCGCCAGCAGGATGAAGGCGAAGAGGATCGCGGACACCGCTCCCGACGCGCCCAGGCTGCGATACCCGGCATTGCGGCGGTTGGCCAGGTACGAGGGCAGGATCGAGAACACCAGCGCGCCGATGTAGAAGGTGAGGAAGCCCAGCGGCCCCATCGTGGCCGTGAAGAACTCCTCCATGATCCGCCCGGCGAAATAGAGCGAGATCATGTTGAAGAAGAGATGCCCGCCGTCGGCGTGCACCAGCCCGTAGGTCACAAGGCGGTAGTACTCGCGGCTGCGGCTCAGTGCGGGGGGCCAGAGGATGAGGTCGTCCATCAGGCGATGGTTGCGGAATGCGACGATCGAGACCACACAGGTCGCGAGGATGATGAGCAACGTGATCATGCCTTGTGGTGCGTCCTTACGCGTCGAGCCAGGGCGCATCTTCGCGTTATCGCGCAGCGTTGTCGAATGCCGTCGGCCCCGCGCGCGGCTATCATGTCGCCTTCCCCGTCCCCCCGGTTCCACCGATGCCCCTCATTCGATACAAGCAGCTAGACGTCTTCGCGGCCCGTCACGGCGGGGGCAATCCCCTCGGCGTCGTCATCGACGCCGAGGGCTGGTCCGACGCACGCATGCAGCGCTTCGCGCACTGGACCAACCTCGTCGAAACCACCTTCCTCATGCCGGCTCGCGCCGCAGGAGCCGGCTACCTGGCGCGCATCTTCACCCCGACGAAGGAGATTCCATTCGCGGGGCACCCGACCATCGGCAGTGCCCATGCGGCGCTCGATGCCGGGCTGGTGCAGCCGGATGCCGCGGGCATCGTGTGGCAGGAATGCGGGGCGGGCGTGCTGCCCATCCGGGTGGAGGGCGACGGCACGGCGCGCCAGCTGTTCGTGCAGGCTCCGAAGGCGCGGATCGTCGGCGACGCATCCTGCGGGGGCGAAACACTGTCTGCCGTGCTGTACGGCGTGAAGCCGGGTGCACTCGCCCCGGCCTGCGTCGAGGGCGGACGCCGCTGGTGGATCGCCGAATTCGCCGACGAGGCCGAACTGCGCGGGTGGCGTCCCGACCATGCCGCCATCCGCGCGCTCGCGCTCGCCACCGACACGCTCGGCCTGTGCGTGTTCGCCCGCTCGGCCGAAGGGCTGGCCGTTCGCGCCTTTCCCGCAGGCGTCGGCATCGTGGAGGATCCGGCGTCGGGCGCCGCGAACGGCCTCATCGCCGCCTACATCGCGGAACGCGACAGCACGGGCACGCTGGCCCGAGGCTATGTCGTGAGCCAGGGGCGCGAGGTGGGCCACGACGCCCGCATCATCATCCGGATCGACGGCGATGCCGTCTGGGTGGGCGGGCGTACGAACACCATCATCGATGGCTCCGTGGACTGGCAGGATCTCTGACATGCGGATCTGGGTCGACGCCGACGCCTGTCCGAACGTCATCAAGGAGATCCTGTTCCGCGCGGCCGAGCGCGAGCAGGTCGAGGTGACGCTGGTGGCGAACCAGTGGATCCGCACCCCGGCCTCGCGCTTCGTCCGTTCCATCCAGGTACCCGGCGGATTCGACGTGGCGGACGACGAGATCGTACGCCGGGTGGAAACCGGCGACCTGGTGGTCACCCAGGACATTCCCCTGGCGTCGTTCGCGATCGAAAAAGGCGCGCTGGCGCTGCACCCGCGCGGCGAGATGTTCACGAAGGACACGATCGCCGCCCGGCTGTCGATGCGCAACTTCATGGAGGAGCTGCGCGGCGCGGGCGTGAACACCGGCGGCCCCGCGGCCATGCATCCACGCGACCGCCAGGCTTTCGCGAACGAACTCGACAAGTGGCTCGCCCGCCGCCGGTCGGCGCTGTAGGAGCGCGCCCTGCGCGCGACATATTTTGAGGCCGAGCCCCGGAGCTGGCCTGCAAGCGGGGTACTGGCGCGAAAAGCTGTCGCGCGCAAGGCGCGCTCCTACAATCCGGGGCGGGCCGCTACGCCCCGGCGATCTCGTCCAGCCGCAGCGTCAGGCACTTGGCGGCGCCGCCGGACTTCATGAATTCGTCCAGCGCCACTTCCACCACCATGAAACCCGCGCCTTCAAGCCGCTCGCGCAACTCGCCGCTGGCGCGATTGAGGATCACCACGCGCCCCAGATTCACGGCATTGCAGGCAAAATCCAGCGCGTCGTGTTCGTGCACCGCGATGCGCTGCCCCGGCGGTACGTGTCTTTCGATCAGCGTTAGGGCCGGCGGGTCGAACGCACCGGGAAAATAGAGCACGTAGCCGTTCGCCAATGGGCAGAAGCAGGTGTCCAGATGGTAGAAGCGCGGATCGGAGAGCTTGAGCGGAAGCACCTCGACGTCGAGCAGCCGCGCCAATTCAGGGGCGGCCTCCGCGTCGGAACGGTGGCCATGCCCCATCCACAGACGCCGCGACACCCCGCGGTCGAACAGTGCGTCTCCCGCACCTTCGAAGAACAGGGTGTCCGGAAGGTCGACGATGTCGAATCCGTGCCGAGCGAACCAGTCCCTGTCGTGCGCTTCCTCCCCCTGCCGCTCCGGGTAGCGAAAGCGGCTCGGAACGAAGGTATTGCCGAAGACCAGGCCGGCGTTGGCCGTGAACGGCATGTCCGGCAGGCCTTCCACCGGCGTCTGGAGCGCCACGTCGGCATGGCGCGACACCGTGTCGCGCAGCGCATCCCATTGCCGGCGGGCCCGCTCGCTCGTGGTGTCGTGGACGTGGTCGGTCATCCATGGATTGATGACGTAACTGACCTCGAAGAACGTGGGTGCGCACATCAGCAACCGGGGTACCGTGCGCTCGAACATCGGGGAGGTCGTTTCTGCCATGGGCGGTGCAAGCCTGTATGCATTTGACGAGGCCCGATCATGGCAGAAAGTCCGAACGATTCGTCAGTGCAACCCGTCACAGATGGCGTTGACCGAGTCGGCCGAAAAGTGCAGTTCCTTCAAGGCTTCCTTGAGGGACTCGCGCGAATTCACCTCGCTCTCGACCTGCTCGCCCACGCTGCTGGGAGAAACGTGGACGAAGGTTTTCCCGTCCTGGTAGGCGATGCCCTCGTCGTGGACGTTCTGCCGGGTGAGCACCTTGAATGTGCCGTCGCCGGATTCCCGTACCGTGACCGAGCGGCCCTCGTGCTGTCCTTCGTACACCGTTTTCCAGCTTGCCGTCATGTTTCCACCCTCGTGCAGCACACAGCGTGCGCTGCGATTGTCGCGGATCGGCGGGCCTAGCGATTGTGAAGATGTGCTCGCGTTCCGCGATTACCCGATATGGGCCCGTCGCGCCGCCACCTTGGCCAGGGCCGACCAGTCGAGGTCGGCTTCTCCCGCCGCCAGGGCCTCCAGCAGCGTGTCGTGCAATACGCTGGCGAAGGGCATGGGCACGTGCTCGGCCTCGGCCGCGGATCGCGCGAGGCCGACGTCCTTGAAACCCAGGCTCATCTTGAAGCCGGCCGGTGAGTATGTCTCCGCCGCGATCAGGCCGCCGTAGGTCTTGAACACGGGAGCGGCGAAGAGCGAGCCCGTCATCACCTCCAGGAAATCCTTCGCGGGTACGCCGTGCGCGCGGGTGAGCGCCGAGGCCTCGGCCATGCTCTCGATCGCGGCGCCGATCATGAAATTGCCGGCGATCTTGACGACGTTCGCGCGGACCGGATCGTCGCCCATCGGCCATACCTTTCCGGCCAGAGGCTCGAGCAGGGGCAACGCCTTCGCCATGGCCTCGGCCTTGCCGGCAGCGACGATGTTGAGGCCACCGGCGGCGGCCACATCCGGACGCCCGAAAACCGGCGCGGCCACATAACCCAGCCCACGCCGGTCGTGCGCTTCGACCAGTTCGCGCACCAGCGCCACGGAGAGCGTGGCATGGTTCACGTGCACCGCCCCTTTGGGCATGGCGTCGAGAACGCCGCTATCGAGGATCGCCTCGCGCACCGCGGCGTCGTTCGCGAGCATGCTGTGCAGCACCTGCACACCCTCGCCCGCGCCGCGAGCGTCCCTGGCGACGGTGGCGCCCTGCTTCGCCAATGCGTCCGCGGCGGCCGCCGAGCGATTCCAGACCGTGACCGCGTGCCCCGCCTTGAGCAGGTTGGCCGCCATGCCCGCGCCCATGGCGCCCAGACCGATGAAGCCGATACGCATGCTGTTCATCCTTCGCTCCGTCTCAAACGGCCAGGCCGGCGGCGTGGCCGGAGGCCCAGGCCCATTGGAAATTGTAGCCACCGAGGTGGCCGGTGACGTCGAGCACTTCGCCGACGAAATACAGGCCCGGCTGGCGCCGCGACATCATCGTGGACGAAGAGACCTCGTCGGTGTCGACGCCGCCGAGGGTCACCTCCGCCGTTCGATAGCCCTCCGTGCCGCTGGCCACCACGGGCCAGTCCGCCAATTGTGCGCCGATGGCATTCAATTCCGCGTCGCGGAACTGACGCATCGGCTTGTTCGGCAGCCACACCTCGCACAGGCGTTCGGCAAGCCGTCGCGGCAAGAGCCCGGACAACACGGTCTTGAGCTCCGCAGCCGGTCGCTCGGCGCGGCCTTCGCGCAGGGCCTCGCCAGCGTCGCGGCCGGGAAGCAGGTCGATGCGCAGGTCGGTGCCCGGCTCCCAATAGGACGATATCTGCAGGATCGCAGGGCCGCTCAGCCCCCGGTGGGTGAACAGCATGGCGTCGCGGAAAGCCGCGCCGTTCGCCCGCGCCTCCACCGGCAATGCCACCCCGGACAGGCCCTCGAAACGCTCCTGGTGTTTGCCGCTCAACGTCAGGGGCACGAGCCCGGCGCGAACCGGAAGCACGGCATGTCCGAACTGCGCGGCCACCTCGTAGCCGAATCCGGTGGCGCCCAGGCTCGGAATGGACAGGCCGCCAGTGGCCACCACGAGGGAAGCGGCGCGAACATGCCCGAGCGGCGTGTCGCAGGCAAAGCCGCCGGCAGCCGCGCGCAGCCGCGAGACCGCGCAACCGGTCTCCACACGCACGCCGACGGCAGCGCATTCGTCCAGCAACATGCGTACGATCTGCTTCGACGAGTCGTCGCAGAACAACTGCCCCGGCGCTTTCTCATGCCAGGCGATGCGGTGGCGGTCCACCATGGCGATGAAGTCCCACGGCGTGTAGCGAGCCAGCGCGGACTTGCAGAAATGGGGGTTCGCCGAAAGGAAGTTCGCGGGCGAAGTGGACGTGTTCGTGAAGTTGCAGCGGCCACCGCCGGACATCAGGATCTTCTTGCCGGCCCGGTTGGCGTGATCGACCACCAGCACGCGACGTCCGCGGCCACCCGCGACGATCGCCGTCATCAGGCCCGCCGCACCGGCCCCGATCACCAGGACGTCGTATTCCATGCTCCGCTTCCACCGTGCAATCGCCCATGATAACGCTAGACTTGTAAGCCTGCCCTCGGAAGGAACACGACCATGCCCTCTTTCGACATCGTTTCCGAAGTCGACACCCACGAGCTCACCAATGCGGTCGACCAGGCAAACCGCGAGGTTTCGACGCGCTTCGACCTGCGCGGCACGTCGGCCAAGTACGAACTCGACGACAACGTCATCACGCAGAAGGCCGACAACGAGTTCCAACTGAAGCAGATGCTCGACATCCTGCGTGGCCGTCTCTCGGCCCGGCAGATCGACGTGCGTGCGATGGACGAGGGCAAGGTGGAAACCAATCTCGCCGAGGCCCGCCAGAAGATCACCATCAAGCAGGGTATCGAACAGCCGGTGGCGAAGAAGATCGTCGCGAAGATCAAGGAGGCCAAGTTGAAGGTGGAGGCCCAGATCAACGGCGAGAAGGTTCGCGTCACGGGCAAGAAGCGCGACGACCTCCAGACCGCCATGGCCCTCCTGCGCAAGGCCGACATCGAGGTGCCGCTGCAGTTCGAGAACTTCCGCGACTGAGGTTATGACCGCGCCCCGAGCTGAGCTGTAGGAACGCGCCCTGCGGGCGACAGATTTTCCGGCCAGGCCGAAAGCTGACGCGCCAGCTCCGGGTCACGGCCTCAAAACATGTCGCGCGCAGGGCGCGCTCCTACAAAGCCGCGATGCGGCTCCGGTTGCGGCCCGCGTTCTTCGCCTCGTACAGCGCGTCGTCCGCGCGGCCGAGGAGCGAATTCAGCGATTCGGGGGCGCGCCACATGGCGACGCCGGCGCTCACGGTGATGCGGATGCGGTAGTCGCCGTGCACGATCACCAGCGCGCCCAGCGCATGGCGGACCCGCTCGGTGATATCCAGCGCGTGCTCCGCCAGCGCGCCCGGCAGACAGAGGATGAACTCCTCCCCACCGAAGCGACCGGCGAGGTCGTCCGCACGGCACATGGAGGAGATGACTCGCATCGTCTCGCGGATCACCGTGTCTCCCGCCAGGTGCCCGTAGGTGTCGTTCACCATCTTGAAGTCGTCGATATCGATGAGCACCACGCTGAACGGGATGCCGTCGGCGGCGGCACCCTGCCGTACACGCTCCGCCTGCTCGAGGAAGCGACGGCGGTTGAGCGAGCCGGTGAGCTCGTCCGTGCCGGCGAGGTGGTCGAGCCGCTCGTTCGCGGCCTTCAGGTCGCGCGTGCGTGCGTCGACCTGCGTCTGTAGCAGTTCCGCGCGACGGCGCAGGTACAGTGTGCGCAGGTATACCAGGCCGAAGAACAACGCCACGCCGAGCGCGATGCCGACCAGCAACGTCCATGGACTCTCGTACCAGCGCGGAGTCACCACGATATGCACCGACGTCTCGACGGTACGGGCGTCCAGGCCGCGCATGGTGGCGCGCAGGCGCAGCGTATACGTGCCGCTCGGCAGGTTCGTGTAGATCGCGCTCGGTGGAATGCCCCGCTGCACCTCGTTCCACCCCGCGTCCGTACCATCCATGCGGTACGCGTAGTGGGTTTCCATCGGCGCGCGAAAATCGAGGAGCGCGAAATCCACCCGGAGATTCCTGGCCCCCGCACCGAGGGACACCTCGCCACCGTCGCCGGGGATCTCTCGTAGCGGCAGGAGCCGCTCGTTCACCGAGACCTGGGTCACGGCGAGCCGCGGCGGAGCTACTACAGGTGCCACCCAGTAAGGGCGGACCACCGTGAGCCCGCCCAGTCCGCCGAACATCAGCTCGCCACCCGGCGCCTCGGCCGCGGCACGATGGATGTAGCTGGGGATGCGCAGCCCGTCGCGAATGCCCAGGTTGGCCACGCGGTGGGTCGCCGTGTCCACCATGGCCACCCCGTTGGCCATGGAGGCCCACACGCGATCGTCGTGGTCGACCAGCAACGCGTTGATCTTCGTGTTCGAAAGCCCTTCGCGCGCGCCCACCAGCCTGAACCGGAAGGGGCCCCGCGGCCTGAATTCGTCGAGATAGGCGATGCCGCCGAACGTGCCCAGCCAGAGGCGGCCGCGCGAGTCGAACGCCATGGAGCCCGTGTAGTCCTGCGGCAGGCTCGTGGGGTCGGCGGGATCGTGGCGAAGGTTCACGAAACCCGATTGCCCGTCGTAGGCGATGCTGATGCCGCTGATCGTGGCGAACCACCAGGCCTCCGGCATACGCACGATGTAGCGGACCTGGTCGCCCACGAGGCTGTGCGGGTCGGCCTCGTCGTGGCGCATCTGGGTGAGCGTGCGATGCACCGTGTCGTACCGGAACAGGCCGTCGTACCCGCCGATGAGGATGTCGTCGCCGTCTCGCTGCATCGACAGGATCAACCGGCCGTCGAGGCTCGGGATCACGGAACTCTCGAGTGCGAACGTATCCGGATCGATCCGCGAGATGCCCTGCGCCCCGGCCCATATCGAACCGTCGGGAGCGACCACGAAGGCCTGCACGTCGCGTTCCGCCTGCTCGCCGCCGAGCTGAAGGTGCCGCATGGTGCCCTTGGCCAGATCGAGCACGTCGATCCGGCCCATGCCCAGCCCGAGCCATACGCGGCCGCGGGGATCGACGAAGATGCCGTGCACGTTGGCGTTCGACAGCGTGTGCGTTTCCAGCGGCGACGGGAGTACCGAGAACACCTTGCGCCCATGCGGATCGTAGTGCGCGGCTCCCAGTTCGGTGGCCACCCAGATGTTCCCCGCGGTGTCCTGGAAGATGTCGCGCGTGATGTCGCCGGGCAGCGACGAAGGCATGGCCGCGTCATGTGCCAGTGACCGCAGCCGGCCGCTGCCGAAGTCGTAGGTGACCACGCCCGCGCCATCGGTGGCCGCCCAGAGCACCCCCTGCGGCGTCTCGTGGAAGGCGCGCACGGTGCGGCGGCGGGCCATGCCGTTCTTGCCGGAGAAACCGGGAACGAGGTGGCCCTGCCCCTTCGGGCCGATATAGATCGCACCGGACTGGCCCGTGCCGATCCAGAGCCGGCCGCGGCTGTCTTCCAGCAGGGCCCACACCTGGTCGTGAAGGATCTCGTCCACCTCGGGGTCGCTCGATTGCACCCGCGTGAACCGACCGCCCGGAGGGCGGACGAAGAGGCCGTTGTCGGCGCCGGCCCAGAGCCTGCCCGCCTTGTCCTCGGCCACCACGAAGGTGCGCGCCATCATCCCCTTCGCGTCACCCTCGACGGGCGCCACGTGGGTGATCTTCCCGCTGGCGAGCTCGAGGCGATCGACACCGCCTTCCGTGGCGATCCAGTACACGCCGTGCTCACGCGCGGGGGCGATGGCGAAGATCTTGCCGTCCGAGGTGCCGCCAGGGCCGATGGGATAGACGTGGAAGCGCATCGTGGACGGATCGAAGCGCACCAGACCGCCCGCGTTGGTGCCGATCAGAAGCCCGCCATCCTCGAGGGGCGCGAGGGCGCGCACGTAGGAATCGGGCAGCACCGCCCCGGCATAGGAGTCGGGCTCCTGGCCGAACACCTGCATGCGATAGCCGTCGTAACGCACCAGGCCGCCGAAGGTGCCGATCCAGATCAGGCCACGGCTGTCCTGCACGATCGCCGTGGTGGTCGAATGGGGAAGCCCGTCGGCGACACCGACGGTGTCGAACCAGACCGACTCGTATACCGCCCAGGGATCGACCGCCGCCGACGCCGCCGGTTGCGCGTGCGTCGCCACGGACATCAGCAGGCAGCAAAGCCAGCCCGCAAGGCGAAACAGAGGTGCTCGGAAACGCGGGAGACGAGCGGGCCGCGGCTGGCGGTCAGCTGGCATAAGCCATGGTCGGATCGAGGTACCGCACGAAGGCATCGGCGCTCATGGGTCGGGCGAAAAAGTATCCCTGACCGATGTCGCAGCCGAGGTCGCGCAACCACTCCGCCTGCGCCTCAGTCTCGACGCCCTCGGCGATCGTGCGCATGTTCAGCTTCTTGGCGAGTCCGACGATGGCCTCGGTGATCTCGCGATCGGCCAGGTTCGAGCTGCTACCACGTACGAACGACTGGTCGATCTTGATCGTGCCCACCGGCAGTTCGCGCAGGTGGCTCAGGTTCCAGTACCCGGCTCCGAAATCGTCGATCAGCAGGTCGAAACCGTGCGAGCGCAATTTCACGAGCTGGCGCATGGTTTCTTCCGGCTGACGCATCGCCGTGGATTCGGTGAGTTCGAAGCGTATGCGGGTGGGATCCACCCCGTACGACCGCACCGCGCGGTGCAGCGTGTCGACGAAGGCCGGGCGGCTGAGCTCGTGCATGGACAGGTTGATGGCCACGTAGTCCACCACGGTGCCTGCGGCATCCCAGGCTTGCAACTGGTTGAGCACGGCGCGCAGGACATATTCGCCCAGCGCGTGGATGAGGCCCGAGCGTTCCGCGATCTCCACGAACACGCCGGGCGGCACGTCGCCCCGGGTGGGATGCGGCCAGCGTGCAAGCGCTTCCACCCCGGCAAGCGTGCCGTCGCGCAGGTTGCGCTTGGGCTGATACTCCACGGTGAGCTCGCCGGCCTGCAGGGCCTCCCGCAGTTCCACCGTGAGAGCCAGGCGTTCGCGCGCCTGCTCGAGCATGCCTTCCTCATAGAAGCGGAAGTCGGCCTTGCCTGTTTCCTTCACCGCGTACATCGCGGCATCGGCGTTCCGCAGCAGCGTCTCGGCCACCATGCCGTCCTGCGGCGCCACGGCCACGCCGATGCTCGGGCTGACGGCCACGAACTGGCCCGACACGTTCACGGGCTTGGAAACGAGATCCAGCACCTTGCGGCAGACGCGAACCAGGTTTTCCATGCCACCGTAAGCCTGCACGATGACCACGAACTCGTCGCCGCCGAAACGGGACACCGTGTCGCGCTCGCGCACGCTGCTGCGAAGGGACGAGGCCACGGCGCGCAGGAAGGTGTCGCCTGCCTCGTGACCGAGGGTGTCGTTGATGGACTTGAAGCCATCCAGATCGATGAACATGACGGCCAGCGCCACATTCGGTGCCCCCAATGCCTTTTCCAGCTCGCGCATCAGATAAGCACGGTTCGGCAGCCCGGTGAGCGTGTCGTGGTACGCGTGGAAGGCCAGGGCGCGGCTGGCCTGTTCGCGAGGATCTTCCAGCTTCGCGTGCAGGCGCCTGCGCTGGCCGAGGAGCCAGGCGATGATCGCGGCGGCGAGGCCGCAGACCACCCCGAGCGCCAGCATCCACCCGAGTCCGGCCCCCACGGTGCCGAACGTGGCGCAGCCGGGTGCCTCACCCGGCCCGAAAACGGACCAGTGCGCGCACTTCGACTCGGCAAGGTGGATGCCGATCTCGACGCTACGATGTGTCAGCACACCACGCTCCGGCCCGGATTCCGGGACACGTCGCCAGCCGGCATGGACAACAGCCGGCCCGCGGTTTCAACGAAATGTCCAAGGACGCCGCGGCTCCCGGGGAAGGAACGGGCGCGATGCCACTTGTCCCTAGGATTATCGGCCACAACCGCCCCCGACTTTAGCCCCTCGCGACGAATCGTCCCGGTGTCTTTCCGCGGAGTGAGACGACCGGCCCTTGGCGCATGATGCTGGCTCGGCGGAAAAACGCAATCCGCCGCATGGGAAAGCCCGCTGGACGGTCGATCAATCGTCCTTCCCCGAAAGGTAACGGTCGAACCATGAAAGGGCCCGGGCCAGCACGTCGCGGCGGCTGGCCTCCCGCGCGAAACCATGGCCTTCGCCAGGATAGACCACCAGGGACGTCGGCACGCCTTGGGCGCGCAGGGCGTGCCAGAATTCGAACGACTGCGGCGCGGGACACTCGGCGTCGCGCTCGCCCACGACGATGAGGGTGGGTGTCTTCACCTGCTTGATGAAGTTGATGGCCGAGCTTTTGGCGTAGACCGCCGGGTTGTCATAGACCGACGCGCCGAAGAACGGCTTCATCCACTGGTCGATGAGGTTCTGGCCGTAATAGCTCTGCCAGTTGGAGATGCCGGCACCCGCCACGGCGGCACGAAAGCGGCCGGTCTGGGTGACGCCGAACATCGTCATGAAGCCGCCATAGCTCCAGCCGGTAAGGCCGAGGCGCTTGTCGTCCACCGGGTGGCTCTTTTCGATGGCGTCGACGCCGGCAAGCACGTCGCGCATGTCGCCATAGCCGAAATCCTTCCGGTTGGCCTGCACGAAGGCCTCGCCCTGCCCGAAGCTGCCGCGCGGGTTGGGCATGAAGACGAAATACCCGAGCGCCGAAAACGGCGCGCCGCCGTAACCCACCCCTGGCCAGCGCGGCGAAACCATGGCGGCGGGGCCGCCGTGGATCGATACGATCATGCCGTAGCTTTTCGACGGGTCGTAGTTCGCCGGGTACAGCAGCCAGCCCTGGACGTCATGACCCTCGTTGGTCCAGGTGATCGACTCTGCCTTGCCCCAGGACGGCTTCAGCCCCGCGTTGAACGAGGTGACCGGTTTGGGCGTGGAGCTGCCGTCCAGCATGGCGACCTGCACCTCGGGCGCCTTGTCGAACGAACTGGCGGCAAAGGCGGCCTTGCCGTTATCGGCGCTCAGCGAGAGGGACAGCGAGAGGCGGCCATCGCCGATGGTCATCGGGGTCTCGAACAGCGTCGCGGCCTTCGAGCCGCCTTCCGCCAGGGTGTAGCTGGAGACGCGGCTCATGCCGGCGGCGTGTTCCGCCACCAGGAGACGATCGGTCGCCGTCCATACAAGCCAGGCCGGCGTGGTGTGGATGCCCGGTGTGACGTCGACGGGTTCGCCGCCTCCGTTGGCTGCCACCGTCCAGATATCGCCACCGGTCGACCCCTGATCGCTCATGAGGCCGCCGATGAAGGCGACGCGGGTACCATCCGGGGAGAAACGCGGCACGGCCAGCTGCAGATCCTTCAGTGGGCCGGAGAGCTTCACGGTGTCGACGAGGACCACCGCCTTGGCGCCCGCGGTGGCCGGCTGCGCGTACAGCCTGGCTACCCACCAGTTGTTGTCGCCGGGAGGCGGAGCGGCCACGTAAGCGATGCGGTCGCCGGCGGGCGAGAAGGAAAACTCATAGACGTGCAGCTCGTCCGGGGTCAACGTGCGCACGGGGCCGCCGGCAACATCCACCGTGGCGACCTGCTGCACTTCGTTGCCTTCGACGCCGATCTCGCCCAGCTGGGGCTTGGCGGCCGCCGTCGCGCTGGCGCGCCGCGTGGCGTTCGGCACATACAGGAAGCCGATGGCCTTCCCGTCCGGACGCCATTCCAGGCCCTGCACGTAACCCTTGAGGTGGGTGATGCGCTTCGCTACGGCCTTGGCCGTCACGTCCACCACGTTGATGTCGTTCTGCTTGCCCTCTTCCACTCCGGGCGCCTTGCCCGCACAGTCGGAGAGGAAGGCCAGATGGCGGGAATCGGGTGCCCAGATGGCTTCCGTTTCGCTGCAATCTTTCGTCGCGGTGACCCGGCGCGCGCTGCCGCCGTCGAGATCGGCCACCTGCAGCACCTGCTTGCCGTCCGTCTTCACCGTCCAGGCCAGGTGCTTCGCGTCCGGGGAGATGGACACCGAACCGATCGACCGCACCTTGCCCAGGGCTTCGAGGATCCCTGCGATCCGCGGGTCTTCGGGTGGCTTGGCGGGTGACTTGGCTGGGGACGTGCCGGCATGGGCGGCGCCCGCGCAGGCAAGCGCGGCGGCGGCGGCGATCCACTTCGTACGCATGGGTGGCCCTGGTCTGTGTGCGAAGCGTGAAACCTAACACGTACGTGAAGACCGGTGCACGGCGCCGCTTCGCGGTTTACGCCAGCAGGTGCGCGTACTCCGGATTCCGCTTGAACCACGTGGCCGCGTAAGAACATGCGGGCCGGATCTTCCACTTGTTCGCCTCGGCCACCTGCACCGCGAACCGGGTGAGCACGTTCGCAATGCCGCGTCCGCCGACGGGGTCCGGCACGCCGGTGTGGGTAATGGTCATGACGTCGCCCTGGAGGGTGTAATCCACTTCGCAGCGGTGGCCGTCGACCACGGTCGAGAACGTATGCGCCTTGCTGTCGTGGATGATTTCGAGGGGTGTGGCCTTGTCGTTCATCGGGGTCTCCATCGGGGCCCTGGAAGCATGCGCGTTTTCCCCACGGGGCGGAAGCGTAAACTGCCCGCGCACCCACGCCGAGAACGAGCCCCACGTGCTGACCATTCACGAACGCGGCCACCAGGGCCAACCCGTCCAGTGGACGAAGGGCATGGGCAGGCCCGCTGCCCCCATCTGGATCGACCTGCTCGACCCGAGCGAAGAAGAACGCCGCTGCGCGGCGGAGATCACCGGGTTGCGCGTACCGGAACGCGGCGACATCGTCAGCCTCGCGCTTTCGAGCCGAATTCGCACGGACGACGACGCGATGTACCTGTCGATCCCCTATTTCGCCGACACCGGCACCAACCATGCCGCCCCCGTGGGGATCGTGGTCACGCACAGTGTCCTCATGACGCTTCGCTTCGAAGCCTCGCCGGCCTTCGACCTCGCCAGCCAGAGCTGCGAATCGCATCGGTGGGAATCCAGCGCCGACGCGCTGGCCACGCTGATCGAGGCGATCGTGAACCTCGCCGCCAAGCGCATGGAAGACGTTTCGGCCAATCTGAAAAAGCTGTCGGACCGCATCTTCACCCCGGCCCGCCTCGGCACCCCTGCCTTGCGCAACTGCATGCTGGAAGTGGGCCGGCTCGAGGGCGAACAGGCCCGGAACCGCTCGTCCATGCTCGGCGTGCAGCGCATCGTGTCCTTTGTTCGCGCGAAGAAGCCCGAATGGATGTCCGACGATGTCGAGCTGAGGCTGCGCGTGGTGGATCACGACCTGCGCACGCTCGACGAGTTCGACGATCAGGTCACCACCAAGCTGCAGTTCCTGCTCGATGCCAGCCTCGGGTTCATCAGTACCGACCAGAACCACGTGATGAAGGTGCTGACCGTCACGTCGGTGGCCACCATCCCACCCGTGATCCTCGCGGGCGTCTGGGGCATGAATTTCAAGCGCATGCCGGAGCTCGACTGGACGTATGGCTACCCCATGGCGATAGCGGCGATCGTGCTCAGCATCCTGTTGCCCGTGCTGTTCTTCAAATGGCGTGGCTGGCTCGAAGGCGACTAGCCCCTATAACCGACCCCTTCACTTTTGTGAAGGTCCAGAAATGTGAGCCGAATCACGTTTTTTTACATCTTGCCGCTTTCGCCCTAAAGTTACCGGCTTTCCGGCCGACATGCCCTTTGTGGGTCCGCGCCGGATCGCCGGACAGACACACATGGGCGGCCGCCGTGGCGCGCCCTACTCGGGGGAGGACGTGGTCGGTGCGATTGAGTAGCCCATATTGCGACGGGTCGGCGGCGTGAAGCCCGCCGCCGTGAAAGCTCCGTGGCACGCCCTCCTCGGCACGCTGCCGGAGTCCCGTCTGCTCGACTCGGTGGCGGAGTTCACGCACCACCGGGACATCGATGCCCTGGACCACAGCGTGGTGCTCTCGCTCGCGGAGCTGGTCCCCGTCACCAGTGTCACCCTGTGCAAGCGTGGCGACACCCCTCAACATCCGGTCGAATCGATCGTCGTGTGCTCGCGCAATCCCGAAGGCGGCCTCGTGGTCGAAGCGATCGAACCCGGCCGCGAGGGCGATCCCATCGACACGATGGTGTGCGCCATGGAAACGTTGGAAGCCATCAGCGACATCACCGAGGACGGCCACAGCCGCCTGGTCATTCCCATCCTGCGCGAGCACGCGGCCATCGGCGCCCTCATGCTGGAAGCTCCGGAATCCCTCTACGAAGTGCGCTCGATGGTGGAGGGCTTCGCCCGCATCTATGGCAACTACAGCGCCCTGCTCAACGAGAGCGAACGCGATAAGCTCACGGGCCTCTATAACCGCCGCAGCTTCGAGCAACGCCTGCAGCGGCTGCTGAAGCTGCAGCGCCAGCGGGCACGAACCGCGTCGCCGGAAGGCAAGGAGCAGCGCCAGTCCCTGGACCACGCCGCCCAGCTGTTCCTCGCTATCCTCGACATCGACCATTTCAAGCGTATCAACGACACCTACGGGCATGTGTACGGCGACGAGGTGATCCTCATGCTCGCCCAGCAAATGCGCGCGAGCTTCCGGCAAGGCGATGTCCTCTTCCGTTTCGGCGGCGAGGAATTCGTGATGCTCATCGAGGCCCGCGACGAGGACGCGGCGCAATCCGTTCTCGACCGCTTCCGGCGCTTCGTGGCCGGCCATGCGTACCCTCAGGTGGGGCACGTCACGGTCAGCATCGGCTTCGCGCGCATCACCGAGAACGATTACCCGGAGATCGTGCTGGACCGCGCGGACAAGGCCCTGTACTTCGCCAAGCAGAACGGCCGCGACAGCGTGCACGGGTTCGAGTCGCTGAAGGCCCGCGGCGAACTGGCGGCGTCCGTGGCACTGGGCAGCATCGACCTCTTCTGATGTTCGACGCGGAGCCCTAGGGCGACGACCGCTTGCTGACGTAGCGGCGGCCGCCCGCCTTGCCCCCCGGCCGCACGCGAAAGGCCAGGCTGATGCGCGGGCCGACGGCCGCGCGCGTCTTCGGAATGCCGTGGTCGTAGTGGAACTGGGTGGCGTAGCTCATCGTGAGCAGACTGCCCGGCTCCATGTCGACGTCGAACGCGCGTTTCGGCGGCTCCCGTTCGCGCAGGGCCATGCGCCGTGTCGCGCCGAGCGACAGCAGCGCGATGGGCTCGCCTTCCGTCAGTTCCTCGAGATGATCGTTATGCGGTGCCACGCTGTCGCGGCCGTCGCGATACAGGTTGAGCCCCACGGAGGTGAACCGGACGCCCGTATGCGCGATCACCTCGCGGGCCGCCTCGCCGAGCACCGGCGGCAAGCCGGGCTCGTCCAGCGCGTAGTGCTGCACCAGACGCGGCACGTCCACGTCGCGGCCGTACATCGAGCGCCGCTGCGCCTCCCACGGAATGTCGGCCAGCAACGTGGCGAACCATGCCGCCGCCCTTTCCGGCCCGACCAGGGCCGGCTCGTAAGCGAAGCGCCCGTGCTCGTCGTCGACGATCACGAGCGGCTCCGCGCCGAAGAGGCCGGCCTGGGACATCGCGCCCTTACTTGACGACGCCGCAGGCGATGCGCGCGCCGCCGCCACCCAATGCTTCGGGCTGGTCGGAATAGTTGTCGCCGCCGGCGTGAATCATGAGGGCGTGCCCCTTAAGGGTGGCGAGCGACTTCAGGCGCGGCGCGGTGACCGCCGTGGTATCGGTGCCATCCGCCCCGACCGTGATCTTCGGCAGGTCGCCTTCGTGGCCCGCGGCGGATTCCGGACCTTCGTGCTTGCCGGTGTGCGCGGGATCGTAATGACCGCCCGCAGCCAGTGCGGCGCCCTTCTTGCCGTCCTTCTCGCCCGGATCGCAGCTCGGTTTCTCGTGCAGATGGAAGCCGTGTTCGCCCGGAGGCAATCCCTTGAGGTTCGGCGAGAACACGAGGCCACCCGCGCTTTCGGTCACCGTGACCGTGCCCACGGACGCTCCGGAGCCCGTCGCGCTCACCATGTTCATCGGCACGGTCACGCTCTTGTCGGCAGCCTGCGCACCGGCGCAGACGAGCAGCCCGGCCATGGCAACGGCAATACGATTCATCGTGCACTCCTTAGGTATTCGAGGAATCCCGATACTGCACCCAGGGTCGTGAAGCGTCCAGCACGAGCCGCCTCCGGCCACACGGTCACGCGAAAATGCGGGCGGTTTCCTCGACCGTCAACAGGCGCCACTCGCCGCTCCGCAATCCGTCGAGCGTCAGGCCACCCAGGGCCACACGCTCCAGGCTTTCCACATGGTTGCCGACGGCGGCGAACATGCGGCGAACCTGGTGGTAACGGCCTTCGGTGAGGGTGAGACGGACCCGGCGCGGGCCCAGGACGTCCATGGAGGCCGGTTCCAGCGGCGTGGTTTCGCCTTCGAGCATCAGTGTTCCCGCCGCGAAGGTGGCGGCCTCGTCGCCGCGCAGATCCTCGGCAAGGGTGGCGTCGTAAACCTTGCTGACTGACGCCTTCGGCGAAATGATCCGGTGCAACAGCTGGCCGTCGTCGGTGAACAGGAGCAGACCGGAGGTGTCGCGATCGAGCCGTCCCACAGAGGAGAGCACCGGGTTGCGCAGCGCGAAGCGCGGCGGCAACAGGTCGTAGACGAGGCGGCCGACGTCCTTGCGGGAACAGGTGTAACCCACCGGCTTGTTGAGCATCAGCAGCATGCCTTGCGGCGGATCGAGCGGCTCGCCGTCGAAGCGCACGTCGGCGTGGTCGACCTTGTCGTCGGCATAGAGCACCTCGCCGGCGGCGTCGGTCACCAGACCTTCGCGAAACATCGCGGCGACCTGCTTGCGGCTGCCATACCCGAGGTTCGCCAGGAGGCGTACGAGTTTCATCGGCGGGGTTCCCTGGCTTCGACAACCTTGAAGCCGTCGCGCTCGACGACGGTCCGCACGTTCGCGAAGCAGGCGTCGAGGGTGGATTCGTAAGCGAGGTGGCGGTTAGCCACCATCCAGAAGCTGCCGTGTCCGGCCAGCCCGGCGGCCGCCGCCGCGATGAAAGCGCGGCCCAGCGACGGGTCGTCCGCCCGCCCCTGGTGGAAAGGGGGATTGGCCACGACGGCGTCGTAACCGGTGTCGATGCCGTGGGCGACATCGTGCCAGCGCACGCTTGTGGCCACCGTGCGGCCGGCGCGCGCCATGGCCGCGTCGAGGTTGACGCGAGCGGGTTCGAGCGCGCGCCCTTCCGCTTCGTAGAGGTCCACCGCCGTCACGCCGCTACATCGCGCGAGGAGTTCGCAGGCGAGGTAGCCGAACCCCGCGCCGAGGTCCGCGACCCGCCCCGCAAGCGTCGCTGGCAAGGCATCGGCCAGAAGGGCCGACGCGGTATCCACGCGATCCCACGCGAAAAGGCCGCGCCGCGTCGCAAAGCGGCCGTCGAGCGTTCGCGTGGGCGCATCCAGCGCAAGCCATTCGGCGATCAAGGCGTCATCCGGCGTACCGCCCGGCGCGGTCCAGAACACGCGGCACTTGTGCTTCGAAAGGCAGGCCACCCCACCGGCGAGACGTGCCAGGTCGGCCTCAGCGGTCTTGGCGCCCTCCGCATTCGGTACGCTGGCGACCACGATGCCGTCGCTACCGGCAAGCGACCGAGCTTGTGCGAAAAGCGCGCGCGACTCCTCGCGCTGGCGCGTCGGCAGGACCATCACCACAGGGAAGCGTCCTTCCGGAACCTCCGGCAGCACCGTGAATCCGGACCGCGCCAGCGCATCGGCCGCCGGCTTGAACGACTGCTGCAGGACCCAGCCCGGCCGACGGCGCTCGCGCAGCGCGAACCCGTCGCGGGCGCGCAGGATGAGCAGGCTGCCGTCCTTGGGGAGCTTCAGTTCGCCCGCGGCGAACGGGACGAAGAGCGCATCCAGGGCGGCATCGGAAGCGGAACCGGCGGACAACGTGCAAGGCCTGTGCGGAAAGCGGGACCGTCGATTCTAGCCCAGGGCCGCCGGGGTAAGTTCGATCAGCTGCTGCAGGAAAGCATCGAGCAGCCCACGCGTTCCCGCGCCCAATCCGGACGCCGCCCGGCGAGGTGCGCCCGCCCCGACTGTTCGTCGTAGGGCCGCCGAAGCGTGTCGAGCAATTCGTGGATACCCGAACTGTCGCCCTGCTCCGCCCTGTCGATGGCCTGCTGGGCCAGGTAATTGCGCAGTACATAGCGCGGATTGCCGGCGTGCATCAGCGACAATCGACTTTCTTCCGTCGACTCGTCGGCGCGGACGCGCGCGGCATAGCGGCGCAGCCAGACCGAGAGCGGCTCCTCCGCCGCGGCACGCCCGGCGTCCTCGTAGAAGGCGGCCGCCACGCTGTCCACATGTGGGGAGGCGAGATCCAGTGTCGCCAGATCGCGATAGAAGAGCGTCATGTCCATGCCGCCGGCCTGCAACAGGCCGCGCACGTCGGCAACCAGTTCCTCGTCGCCGGGCATCTGCCTCGCAAGGCCCAGCTTCGCTGCGGAGAACGCGGCGTCCGTGGCCTCGAAGGTTTCGACGTAACGGTTCAGCCCCGCCTGCAGCGGCTCCACGTTCGCGAACAGCGGGGACAACGCCTGCGCCAGCCGCTGGAGGTTCCAGTAACCCACCTGCGGCTGTTGCCCGAAGCGGTAGCGCCGGTGCGTGCGGTCGGTCGTGTTCGGCGTCCAGTCCGGATCGAAGTCGTCGATCCAGCCGTAAGGACCGTAGTCGATGGTGAGCCCGAGTATCGACATGTTGTCGGTGTTCATCACACCGTGCACGAAGCCCACCCGCATCCACTGGGCGATCAACATCGCGGTGCGCTCGCAGACCTCGGCGAAGAAGGCCGCGTAGCTCTCTCCGGGGGGCAAGGCCGCCGCTTGCGGGAAGTGCGTGGCGACAGTGAAATCCACCAGCCGCCGCAGCAGGGCCGTGTCGCCACGCGACGCCGGCAGTTCGAAGGAACCGAAGCGGATGAACGACGGCGCCACCCGGCACACGATGGCGCCCGGCTCGGGCGCGGGATGCCCGTCGTACATCACGTCGCGCACGACGGCCTCCCCGGTGGTCACCAGGGACAGCGCACGCGTGGTAGGGATACCCAGATGGTGCATGGCCTCGCTGCAAAGGAACTCACGGATCGACGAGCGCAGCACCGCGCGCCCGTCGGCTCCGCGCGAGTAAGGCGTGCGCCCCGCCCCTTTCAGCTGGAGTTCCTGCCGTCCATGGCGCTCGGTGAGCACTTCACCCAGACCGATGGCACGGCCGTCGCCGAGCTGACCCGCCCAGTGCCCGAACTGGTGTCCGCCATAAGCCATGGCGTAGCCGGTCATGCCGGGCCACCGGGCGTTGCCGGCGAACACCCGGGCAAAGTCCGGCGCCGAGGGGGAGACGCCGAGCATCGACGCCACATCGTCCGACACCGCGACGAGCGCCGGTTCCGGCACGGGCGCAGGGTCGACCCAGGAAAACGCCGCGCCGGTCACCTGTCTGGGGATGTTCGCCGTGTCCGGATCGGCCGGCAGTTCGCGAACGAAGGCGTTGTCGAAGCGCAGTGCGGTCATGGGCATTCCATAGGCGGTTCCCACGATATCCGGCCGGTGTTCTCCGGTTGCAAGGCGTCCAGCAGGCCTGTGTCATCCGGTCCGGGCCAATGGGCGTTGAACTCGTGCAAACTAGGGAGGCTCCCCTGCCCCACTCGACCTCGAACCCCATGCGCCTCCTTCGCTCCCTGGTCCTGCTCGCGATCCCGCCGCTGTCCGCGGGTGCCGAGCCCGTGAGCGTGCCGCGCAGCGACAAGACCCTGGTCGAGATCATCAACGCGACCATGGGCACGCTGCCCAATGCCATGGACGCGCTGTCGCAGAAGGTGCCCGGGGGGCTGCACGCGACCGCCGACGCCCCGCCGCAGATCGTTCGCAGCATGCCCTTCGTCACGCGCGACGGTTTCCGGGTCAGCGCTCTCGAGGCGCGAGGTATCGAGGAAGGCGGCGACGTGCCCATCGTCCGCTTCACTTCGATCCAGCTCGAACAGCAGCCCTGCTTCCAGCGCACGGGGCTCGACGCCACCTTTCACGCCCCGTCGTCGGAGACAGCCCTGCCGGCTGCCCCGTCGATGCTGCCCAATCGCTATCTGGTCATGCAGATGCCCTGGGGAAGGCTTTCCTTCGGCACGTCGAAGGAGAGCGGCGGCTGCGTGATCGCGATCGTGGGCGACGCCACCGGCGGCCTGCCGGGCCTGCGCATGCCCCTGCCGCTCCCGCAGCCCACCACCATGCCGGGCATGCCCGATCTCCGCCGCACGTGGCCCATGCCCGCCGGCGCATATACGGCGGACTAGACGCGGGCTACCGCTGCGAAGCCGCCGAGGATCGACTCCACGCGGTCCTCCGTCACGGCTTCGGAGAAAAGATAGCCCTGTAATTCGTCGCAACCGGCATCCCGCAGGAAGAGGCGCTGCTGTTCCGTCTCCACGCCTTCCGCCACGACACGAAGACCCAGCGCGGCACCGAGGTTGGACACGGCCCTGACGATTGCCGCCGAGTCGTCCGCCGTGGGAGCCATCTGCACGAAGGATCGATCGATCTTCACCTTGTCGACGTCCAGGTCTTTCAGCAGCGTCAGGCTCGAATAGCCCGTGCCGAAGTCGTCCAGCGAGATACGCACCCCTGCGCGACGCAGGCGCTTCAGCAGACGCACGGTTGCTGCATCGGCGTTGACGATGGCCGTCTCAGTTATTTCCAGTTCCAGCCGCCGTGCCGGCATGCCGCTGGCGGTCAGGGCGTCGAACACCATGTCCGCGAAGCGGTCGTCGCGCAGTTGCACCGCACTCACGTTCACTGCCACGAACACACCTTCGAATGGTGCGAGCCTTGCGCAGGCCTCGCGCAGTATCCATTCGCCGAGCGTACCGATCAGGCCCGTCTCCTCGGCCACCGCGATGAACTGTACCGGTGGCACCGATCCCAACTGGGGATGGGTCCATCGGGCCAGCGCTTCCACGCCGACCACCTTGCCGTCGGCTGCCCGCACCAGGGGTTGGTAATGGCAAGCAAGGCCTTCGCCCGTGCGCAAGGCTTCGCGCAGGGCCAGTTCCACCCCACGCCGGTGGGCGAGCGCGGAATCGAGTTCGTCGGTGTACACGACATAACGGTTGCGTCCGCGTTTCGCCTCGTAGAGGGCGCTGTCGGCCTTGCGCGCCATTTCGCCCGATGCCACGGCGCGGGCGTCGACGGGGACGATGCCCACCGACGTTCCAATGAACGCCTTGCTCGACGTCACGTCGAACGGCATGGAGGCCAGCATGAGCATGCGCTCCGCCAAGGCCTGCACGTCGAGCTCGGCGGCGTCCTCCACGAGCACGGCGAACTCGTCGCCGCCGATGCGGGCCACGGTGTCGGTTGCCCTGACCAGCCCACGCAGGCGCGCGCCGAACTCCATCAGCAGCTCATCGCCCGCGTGATGCCCGTAGGCATCGTTCACGCGTTTGAAGCCGTCCAGGTCGAGATAGAACAGCACAGCCGTGCCGCCGCCGCCGGCGGCACGGCCGATGGCCGCGTCGAGCTTTCCGAACAGGGCCGTGCGATTCGCCAGCCCCGTCAAGGCATCGTGACAGGCCAGCCAGCGCACCTGAGCCTCGGTCTCGCGCAGTTCCGTGATATCGGTGACCGCCGCCAGCACGTGCGGCAAGCCATCCAGGTCGATGCAGGCCTTGCGCGTGAGGAGGGTACGGACCCGCCCCTGCGCATCCGTGACGGTTTCTTCGGTCTCCATGATCTCGTGGCTGCGCAGCACCGCCTCGTCCCCGGCGGCGAAGCGCGCGGCCTGGTCGGGAGCGAACAGCTCGTCGTCCCTCTTCCCCAGCACATCTGCGGCCGATACGCCGAAGCTTTCGCAGCCGATCCTATTCACGAACACCCAACGATGAGCGGCATCACGCACGAACATCGCCGTGGGCATCAGTTCCAGCACTTTCGACCAGGTGCCGAGATCGTGGACCACCGGAGCACCCTCCCCCTCGTGAAAGTCACTCCCGGCCAATGTGCGACGCCTTCCGTGATCGCTGCGTGTGCGCCAGCCCGGGCAGAGCCCCGGTCCAGACCTTTGCGGGGACAGAACTGGCCGTCCCCATAACGCATGGGAATCAAACGGAAAGGGCCCTCACGGGCCCTTTCGTCACCGCGTCGGATTGCGGTTACTCCGGCTGCGTGGCGACCGCGGCCGGCGAGTTGCCGACGGGCACCGTGGCAATCACCTTGTTGGTGAAGGGGTCGAGCACGGAAACGTCGTTCGACCCCGTGTTCGCGATATAGACGCGCCCGGTGAAACGGCTGACCGCGATGGATTCGGGCGAGTTCCCCACGGTCACCGTGGCGAGCGTCTTCCTGCTGAGCGGCTCGATCACCGAAAGCGTGTTGTCGGCGAAGTTGCTCACGTAGATCGGAGTACCGACGAGACTGGTGGCGACGTCGTACGCACCGTTGCCCGCCGTGAAGGACCCGGCCACCGTATTCTTCAAGGTATCCACCATGGTCACGGTGTTCGAAGCGATATCCGGTGCGTAGAGTCTCGCGCCGAACGGACCGATGCCAAGGCCGAAGGGAATGCCGTTCACCTGCACCGTGGCCACCGTGCGTCCCGCGCGCGTGTCGATCACCGATACCGTGCCGTCGCCGATATTGCCGGTGTAGACGCGCGCGCCGAGGGGACCGGCGGCGATGCTGAGCGGTGTGCTGCCGACCGGAATGCTGGACGCGACCGTATTCCGGACGGCGTCGATCACCGACACGGTGTTGTCCCCGGAGTTCGCCACATACACCCTGGCGCCGTCCGCACCTACGATTACGGACGCCGGCGTCGAACCGACCTTCACTTCGGCAGCCACGACGTTCGTGTCGGCGTCGATCACGGACACCGTCTCGGCCTGACTGTTGACCACATACACGCGCTTGCCGTCCGGACTTACGGCGGCGGCCACGGGTGTGAAGCCCACGGTAATCGTGGCCGTCACGCCGTTGGTAGCCATGTCGATCACGGACACGGTGTTGCTGCCCTGGTTCACGACATAGGCGTGGTTGTTGTGAGCGGCCGATGCCGGCAAGGCCACGCCGGCAACGAGCAACGGAAGGGCGCAACGCGCCGCGGACGCGAACCAGCCGTTTCGGGACGGCGATTGTAGAGTCGTCATGCGAATACCTCAGTCATGGATGAAGAGCGCGAAAGCGCCGGGTCCGTTCCCGAGCGCGCGAGCAGACGCTATCCCCGCACGGTGACGATTTGGCGATGCCCATATATCCGCTCGTGTGACGTTATGAAGACTGCCCTTACCGGCGTGCGGCGACGGACATAGCGGCGGCACCGATGTCCATGACTTCGTCGAGAGCGCGTGACTCGCGCCAGCGAAGCACACGGTATGCGCGCGGATTGCCGGGGGCACTCTGCAACGCGAGCGTCGCATCGATACGCACGACTACTCCGTCCGCCAGCGTCGCCGTCGAGGTGACGGTGATCGTTCCGCTGGACGGCAGCGACGCCACTGTCCCCTCCGCGTGACCCGGCACGGGCGGGAGCCCGCCGTGTTCGGGATCCATTGCCCGAACATCGGAAACATACCCTTCGGCGAGTTCGCGCCCCGCGCCGGTCATGGCCGCCACGACGACCGCCGGTGCGTGGGCCAGATTAGGGCCCGAGTCGGACCACAATGTCAGCCCGGGTTCCATGCGGTCGACGATGGCGCCAGGCAAGCCCGGTACCCGACGCAGCTCCTCGAGACTGGCGAAGCCGCCTTTCGCCAGCAGGCTGTCCGCAAAGCGTTCCCCGCCGCGTCCCCAGCGAACGATGGCGTCACGCCAGCGCGCGGCATCCGCCGGGCCGGCCCCGGCGGCCACGAGCAAGGCGCCAATCTGTTCGGGCGCGGCCGTGTTGAGGTTGAGCTTTCCATCCTCATCCACGATGGAAACGGACACATCCACGTCGTCGATGCGCAGGCGGTACATGCGGCCGTCCACGGCCCAGCGCTGCCGCGCGTCGCGGGCACGCAGACGATAGGCGGCCTGTCCGATCCCCGCTTCCGCCGCATAGATGCCTCTCGCTTGCAGGTACTGCCCGCGGGCCTGCGTACCTTCCACTTTCGCGCCACTGGCCAGCGCCCCCAGGGTGATCGCCGCCAGCGTACAGCCCCAGAGCACGACCAACAGCGCGACGCCGCGTTGCACGCGTGCGGCACGGCATGCTCTCACGGTGTCGCTCCCGCGGCGGCAAGGCGGACATACGCCTCGCGATCGTTGACGGCACCGGGATCCATGCGCAGCGGCACGACGAAGGTCGGCCAACGAAGTCCCCGCCGAAGCGTCAGCTCGATGCCCACCATGGTCGGCAGGCGTCGTTCGTCGGACCACGACGCCTGCCAGGGCAGAAGACGCCCATGCTCGTCGCTTCCGACATAAACGATTCGACCGGAGGCGATGTGTTCCAGCAGCGTCTCCGGCGATGTCGGCACGACCCTCGCACCGCTTCGAGTAGGGAGCGGCGCAAAGCCGATCACCAGCCGTCGATCGCCGGGTTCGCCGACGAACGAAAGCGTCTGCAGTTGCAGTCCCTCGTTCGCGAGATATCCGGGCCCCGGCGAGACGAAGGTAACGGCTTGCCCGTCGCCGCGAAATACGACGGCCTGCTTGTCCTTCCCCAAGGCCCACGGATAGGCGAGCGCACCTGACAGCGTCTTGCGCAGATAATTCTGCGCGGCCCTCATTTGATCGAGACGCTCCGTAGCCGCGAGGCTACTGTGCGTCGAGCGCGCAATGGTGTCCAGCGACGCGAATACGCCGAGCAGAAGGAGCGCGAGCAAGGCAAGCGCCGCCAGCATTTCCATCAGGCTGAAGCCCGACACCTTCCTCATGAGTCGCCCCGCGGAGGATCGCGAGGGGGAAGCTCCGATACCGCACGCTGCGTGACGAAACGCGCGGACGCGTCCCTGCCCTTCTCGTTCCACCGCACGGTCAGCTCGATGCGATACAGCCGCATCGGCGTGACGGTCGGCACGGCGGACTCCACCGCCGGTTCGGTGACCGTCATCTTCCATCGATAGATATCGTCGAAGCGGCCTTCATGGGTTCCCGCCGAAGGAAACTCGGTGACGAACTGCCGATCGAGGAATCCGCTGGCCCACAACGAGGCCTGCGTGTAGCCTGCGGCGCGTGCGTTCAACGCCATCGAGGCTCCCGCAGCCTGCATCAGGGCACCGAAGCACAGCGCCAGCAGAAACATCGCGGCCAGCGTCTCCAGCAGGCTGAATCCTTGCGTGCAGCGTCGTCGCATCGCCTTCCCCTCGCCCTCCTTCATCGAGCATACGGCCACGCCTGTTTCGGGCACATGACGCACGCCGAACAAAAGAAAGGGCCCGAAGGCCCTTTCCGTTCATCCATGACTCGTCCGTGATCGTCCGATCGATAAGGGATCAGATGGTGATGCAGGTGTTGATCTTCGCAGCCGCCGCCGGAGCGGTGACGAATGCATAACCCGTGCCGCCGCCGGTGGCGGTACGGTTGCCGACGAGCGTAGCGCCCGCCCGGCGGGTGGTGCTGTAGGTGTAGGTCATCAGGTCGCGCACGGCGGCGAGGTCGCTGCCGTTGCCCTTCTGGTTGAAGATCAGGTTCGACACGGCCAGGATCGGATAGCTCGTGCCCACGCCCTTCGCGTACGTGGACGGATCGGCCATCACCATGCAGCCGGCCGTGCTGGCGCCGGTCAGCGCGTCGACCTTCGGCGTACCCGGAATGACGCTACCGCCGGCGGCATTCCAACCATTGATCACCTTGTCCACGGCCACGGTCGTGAACGTGAGGGCATCCGGCAGATCCGCATACGGATCCTTGCCGTTGACCTTGGCGACATGGGTGGTGGACGAAACGGTGGTGTGCTTGAAGTTGGCCGATTCGGCGTAGCCGATGGCGCCCGGCGTGCTGCTGATCGCACTCACCACACCCGGATTGCCCTGACCGGCGACGGAACCGGCCGGCAGCGTGAACTGCGCGGTGACCGTCGCGAAGCTCTGATCGGCCTGGAAGAACTTGCCGCTCGGGAGCGCGGTGCAGACGGTGCTGAGGTGGTTGGCAAGCGAGAACGTGGTGCCGCTGCCATCGCCACGATAGGCGAGGACGAGCGTGCGGCTCGGCAGCGGGAGAGACGGAGCGGTATTGAAGTCGGAAGCGGTGAGCTGGTTCCAGTTGCTGACCTGGCCCGAGAAGATGCGGCACAGGCCGGCATCGGCGAGATCGAGCGAAGCCACGTCGGGGTTATTGAACGCGATGGCGACCGAACCGACGATCGCCGGGAACTGCGACGGCTGGCCGTACTTGGTGGCCTTGTTGCCGAGGTTGGTGCCGTTGCCGAACCAGTTGAACTCGTTCTGCGACATGGGGGCATCGCTGCCCGCGAAATGCGGATCGACGATCGAGGTATCCGCGCCGAAACCGGTGGTCGCGCTCGCCGCGCCGGTGCAGGCCTGGCCGGCGCCACCCCAGGTGGCCGTACCATCGGAATGGTCGAAGATCTTCTTGCCACCGCCGCTGCCCGTCTGGCAGTAAGACACGCTGTTCGCCGGCGAGCTGGTGGCGGCCCAGTTACCCATCAGCGAAGCGGAGTCCACCGACGAGCCCGGCTTGCCCGACACGTTGCTGGAGAAGACGGGCGACACGGCACCCGACGTCGTGAAATTCCAACCGACATAACCACCGGCCGGCAGCGTCGCACCACCGCCCCCCACGTTGGTGCTCATCGCTGCGCCGGCAGCCGTCAGACCGAGCGTCATCAATACGGCGCCAGCGAGGAGCTTGGCGCGGGTGTTCCCCATAGCATTACGCTTGAACATGGTGTTACCCCTAGTCGTAAGACCTCCTTCTTGGAGGCCTTACGAGTATTCGCCACCTAATTGTCCTGCCCATGACGTGGCGATGTCCTTCGACATGCCAGAACGATGACACGGTTAACGCGACGTTCGCACACATCGCGCTCATGACACACGACATGACAACGAAACAACGATTCATTGCACGAGTCGCGCGCGCTCTGCCGGTGTCAGACCGTCTCCCGCGGCACCCGCGTGACGTATCACCTGCACCGGGCTGCCGTTGTCGTAACCTCCACGTGTACCGTCATCGATACTCGCACTCGGGTTGCTGCCGATCACCTGCACGGAGATGATGGATGGCTGCCGGTCGCGCGCGTCGGCCTGCTGCTGGCGCGCGACATCTTCGGCGGCTCTCGTCGCCGCCGCTGCGGCGGAACTCGTGGCATTGAGCGCGCCGACGTTCACCGCCTGCACCACCGGCAGGCCCACGGAATCGCCCTTCACCTGCACATTGTCCGCGTTGGCGACATGCGCCGCCGCCACGACGAGATTGCCGGAAACGCGTATACCCGCATCACCGGCATCGACGGTGCCACGCGGTGCCATGAGATACACCGAACCCTCAGGTGCACCCGGAACGCTCTGCAGTGTGGCGATGCCCGCACCACTCACCTGGCCCGCGGCATCTTGCGCACACCATGCGTCGACCGAGCACAGGTAACGCACCGGCGGAATCTCGCTGTTCGTCTTCGCGCCCTTGCCCGCATTGATGTCGCCATTGGAACTCCAGATCGTGACGTCGCCACCCTGCTCAGTGAAGATGCGGCTCTGTGCAAGCAAGGTGCTGCGATCGGTGAAGAGAGAGACGTCGCCGCGCTGCAAGGTGAGGATGCCCTGCGTATTCGGACCGGCGAGCACATTGCCGGTGGTGCTTTCGGTAATGACCGGCGGCGCCGAGACACTACCCAACAAGGCCTCGCCACCGGGGGCGACAATGGAAACGTCGCCGCCGCGCTGCGTCTGGATCGTGCTGCCGCGGATGTCGAGATCGCCTGAGTGAACAGTGTTCTCGGCACCGTTGCTGCCGCCGGCCAAACCGTTGGCGGTGTAGCCGAGCGATGCGGGGAACAACGTGTTCAGTGCTTCGTAACCGCGCGCATACTGGTTGGCGAACGGGCTCGACGCATCGCCGTAGTCCCTGCCTACCTGCGCGAGAACGCGGAACAGCGTCTGCTGCGCGAACACGGCCTGCGCTTCGCTCGGCAGGGACTGGAACCGCGCCCAGGCCTCGTCGACGCTGTAGTCGGGCACGCGCCGGTCCTTCACCAGCCCCGTGTTCACCGAAAGACCTGCGTCGTAGTTCTCGACGAAGGCCACGAGCGCCGCGGAGCCATCGTCGAGGCCCGGCGGTTTGGTGGCCGACGGATCGATATAACGCGCGATGAAGGCCGCGCGGTCCACGCCAGGCGCCACGCCGTAGGAAACGACAATCGATGCACCCTGGTCCGGAAGCGCGGCGTTGTAGATGTTCCCGACCGAGTCGATGCCGGTGTACTGGCCACCGCCCGCCGGCGCAAGAAGCGCCTTCACCGGACGGGCGGGCTGGTAAAGATCGTCTTGCGACGCAAGCCGGCCCAGGTTTCTTCCGGCCTCGATGGAGAGGTAGCCCGGCCCGGCCTGCGCGATGACAGCGAACGGGTTGCCTGCCTGGTCTCCAAGGAGAGCTTCGTCGAACGGGCGATCGACGATGTCCCGGCCAGCCTTGATGACCGAGATATCCGCATCGCGGAGCTGCTGTCCAAGGTACGCCAGATCCACGACATCCCGACCGGCTTCGATATGCGCGACCTTGTTCGGCATGAGGTAACTGGCATTCACGCTGGCGGCGCTGCCGTTGACGATATCGCCTTCCAGGGCATAGACCCGCACCGGATCGCTGTCGCCGGCATGCCAGGGATCGGTCGCGTGGGCACTCGCCTGCATCGCCGCCACCGTCGACATCTGGTTCATCAGATAGCCGTTCCCCGGGGCGCTTGCCCCGGTCGTCATGCCGAGGGGCGTCAGGTTCAGTGGCGAGATCAGCGAACTCAGCGGCGCGTCGATCATGCCCCACGCAGGACGGCTCGTTCCGTCCCCGGCCACCGCGATGTCGAACGTCAAATTTCTGCGCGCGAGCAGGGACAGGTTGCCGTTGTGCGACGGGAAGAGTTCGCCGCTGGTGAGCAGGTTCAGGTCGCCGTTCGCGGCCGCGAAGTTGACGGTGGCGGGGAGGATGTCGCCCGCGGTTTCATCGAAGCTCCGAACGGCGCCCGCAAGTCCCGAAGTGAAAAGGGAGATCGGGGACGCGAGATCGCCGTAGGAGAGATCGCCAGTGAGCGATACGGCGTCGATGCGCGAACTGCTCGAATAGTTCTGCCTGTCCGGATGCCCCGCTGACGCGAGCAACGAAACGGCATTGCTGTCGAGCAACGAAGGATTGAACACGCCACCGAGGCTGACCGATCCGCCGGCCTGCACGGTCACCTGGCTGTCCTGCATGGCCACGATGGTGGAAACCGGCATGGTCGCGTCGCGATTGCGCGGTGTCTTGTACGACACGGAAAAATCGCTTCCGATGCGGCCGTCGGCCTGGATGCTGCCCTGCCCGCGCGCCACGAAATAGGTGCCGCTGAGGATGTCGCCTCCGGCGCGCACATCGAGGTCGCCGCCGCCGAAGGTCGACACGCTGCGGATTCCGCCGGCATCGGTATCGATGATCCAGGTGGTCGGTAACGACACCGAAAGCTGACGGATGTCCCCTCCGGCGTGCACGCTGACATCCCCGCCCACACTCATCAGCCCCTGGTCGAAGCCGCCGAAATTGATCGACGAACGCGTCTCGCTGTTGTTCGTCTGCATCCACGGCCACCAATACTGCGCGGTGCGCGTCCCCGCCGTGCCCGTAAGGTCGCCCGTGGTGTCCACCGCATCCTGAATACCTTCGATGTCGCCGCCCGCGCGCAAGTTAAGGTGGCCCGCGCCGTCCGGATTCACCGGACCGGTCACGACAAGCTCCGGCGTGGCCGTGTCGCCCAGACCGAGAACAGTCGAGGGCCGCAGCAGCGACGCCGAGTCGTCGGCCGTCGTGCCCGCCACCGGCGTACCGGCGGTATACACCGCCGCGGGTGCCCTGTCGTCTGTCCAGCGGATGTCGCCAGCCGCAGCGATGTCGATATCGCCCGTGCCGGTGCGCACCACGGTGGGGGCAGCGAGCACGCGGTCCGTCTGCGGATCGGCATAGTCCGTGTGCCCGGACAGGTGGACCGAACCGGCGCTGCCCAGCAACGTTGCGCCGGGATCGCTCGAAGCGAGTTCGGCGCCCGCCGTGAAGCGATAACTGGAACTGTTCCCGCCCATGAGCGTCGCGCTCAAGATCGGCAACGGATTGCCGGCGGTCACCTGCGGCGAGGGACTGTTATCGACAGGCGCGGCCGAAGGTGCAATCACGTCCAGCGTCGTCGGCGGACCGTCCAGCGTCACGAAGTCGAACGGCATCGTGAAGGTGTTCTTGAAATCCGTGGACAGGCCTGCCGCTACGAGGTAAGGCTTGTAGCTGGCGAGGTAGGACGGGTAGTCGTTCAGCACATTCGGCCGCGACGGGGCGGGCGGTGCCTGCACGGTCGGATCGAGCAGACCGAAGCCGAGCGAGAACGAGATCACGGTGGCCGGCGTGACCGGCGTCGGATTATTGGGATCGCTGAATTCGTCGATGCCCGAGGTGATGTACTTCGCGTACTCCACGTACTGGCCGTAATACTGCTTCACGGCTTCGGAATCGCCGTCCGCGAATTGCTCCGGCTTCGCGAACAGGCCATCGATCGTCTCGGTGCCGTTGGCCTGGCTGACGATCGTCTCGTACCACGTGTCGGCTTCCGCCTGGTCGGCTTCCGGGGCCTTGCCACCCGTACCGCCCGCGCTGCCTTGCTGGTAGAAGCCGTCCGTGATGCTTGCCCGGATGTCCAGGTCGCCTCCCGCGCGCAGGCTCAACGACGGGGCCTGTTCGCCGTAGCGATAAGCAAGATGCAGCGTGCCGTTCGCGTCGCGGGTTCCGGCCCCGAGGTTCCAGTTCGTGAGCACGGCGATACCCCCGTCGTTCCACCCGGCGTCACCGTTGCGCAGTTCCACACCCGGACGCACGGCCAATGTCGGCACGGCCGACTTCAGGCGACTTTCGAAAGTAAATCCCGGCGTCTCGATGAAGCCCATCAAGGTGCCAGCGCCCTGGCTCTCCTCGCCATTGCGGTAGCCGTAGAAGGAGGCGTGCGCCAGATTCGGATCCGAAGGCGTGAAGCGGTAGCGGGCGAGATAGTCGGCAACTTGCGCCGCATCCGCCGGATCGGGGCCCGGGACGGCATTGCCCGCGTCGTCCGTGAAGGTACCCGCCACCAGCAGCGGCTTGCCTGTGGAGGGATCGGTGCCGAACCACCCGGCGGCATCCACCAGTCCATCGAAGTGCTTCGCGGGGTCGGACGACGCGTCGCGCGTGTCCCACGCGACATACGCTTCGACGGAAGGCGCGCGCGTGTGCGAGAGGTCCAGCTGGGGCGCGATGTCGACGGGGATGTCGCCATCGCTGAGCAGCGGTGCGCGGAGGTAGAGCTTGCCGTCCGCGCCGGCACCGTCCTGCACGATACGCGCGCCGGCACCGATGCGGATGTGGCCTGCATCGGTGCGCTGCACGTTCTCGTAACCGAACGCGTCGTTGAGCGTGCCGTCGCCGATGCCTCCGGTACCGATGGCGATGTCGCCACCGTTCTTCCCGGCGGCGGACGCACTCGTATCCAGACCGCCGTCGAGATCGATGCCCTTGGCGCCGAACAGTTTGATGCTGCCGCCGAACGTGCCGGAAGCGTCGATGTCTCCGGCGACGCTGACGCTGCCGCCGTCCGCGGTCAGATTCACCGTGTGCGCGCGCAATGTCTGCCCACCTTCGACGGCAAGGTCGCCGCTGCGAGTGTGCACCGAGAAGGAACCGTCCATGCCGCCCGCGCCCGCCGCGCTGGCCAGGGCGCTCAGATCCAGCGTCCCCGCGGTGTCCACCGACAGCACGCCGCCGAGGTAGCCCGGGGCGGCATGGCCGGCGAGCGTGCCGGCGAGTGTCGCGCTACCCTTCGGTGCAAGGACAGTCAGGCGCCCGGCGCTGCCGGCGCTCTTGCCCTCGGCCGGGCCGCTGACGTCGATCCTCGCTCCGGCCGACGTCACAACGTCGCCTGCGTCCGCCTGCAAGGTCACCGCGCCGCCCGGCATCGGCACCGTGGTATCGATGAAAGGCAGCGCGATGCCGCCGGCATCGATGAACGCGTGGGCGCCCAGGCGTACATCGCCGTCGGTGGCATGGAAGTTCACGCTGCCTCCCGGTGTGACGAAGGCGGTGTCGAGATCGATCGAGCCACCTTGCAGACCGAGCTTTCCGCCCATGCCGCCGTTGGTCGCGTAGGCGCCGCCGTTACCGGACAGCCGCATCGCACCCGTCGTCTGCATCTGGTTGTCCGCACGGAGCGATGCCGAGAATCCCGGCGTGACGATATCGACAGCGGCAGCGCCCAGATCGATGCTGCCGACGCCGGATGCATGGACGCCACCGGTAGCATTTGCGCCGAACCGCCCGAACCCGCTCAATACGGTGTGGCCGGTACCGAGGTAGAGGTCCGACACATCCACTTGCAACACGCCGCTGCCGGAGAGCGCCGACGCGGAAGCGGCCCCGGTATCGTTGGCGATGGTGAGCGAGCCAGCGGTGAGCGAGGCGTGCCCGCCGTCGCTCTGGATTGTCGGCGCGCTCAGCGTCAGCGCGTGCGACATCGAAAGGGTGGCATCGCCGATCAGATCGATAGCTTCGCGCCCTCTTAACGTCAGTTCGTCGCTTGCCGCAAGCTGGGCGAGCAAACGCGGACCGATAAGCAGGCGCCCTGCCTGCTCCTGCGTGGTTGGATCGGCGCCGCTCAGAGCGATGTGAGAGGCGGTGACGTCCACTTGCGGCGCGTGCAGCGCGGCGTCGGGCGCAAGCATCGTAAGGCCGGTGGCGTCCATGCTCACCAATGTCGCGGCGTCGATCACGGCGCCGGCACCTACGACGAGGTCGCCGCCAGGTGAACCCGCCTGTCCGTCCAGGCCGGTGACGTTCGTACGCAGCACCGGCGCAGCTGCCAGCCCCGAAACACGCAACAGCGCACCGTCGCCGCTGACTGCCGACGTGGTGTCGTTGGCCAGCCTGCCGACGAGCAGCGGCGCTCCCGCCGCGCCGGTGCTCGCCGTGGCGCGAAGCACGCTGCCATCGTCCAGGGTCACACCGCCGTTTCCGTTCGCGGCGAGGATGATCTCACCGCCCTGCAACGGATGCGCCGCGTCGTTCGACAGCAGCACGTGAGTGGCAAGCACATCGACGCGGTCGCCGTCGTCGGTACTCGAACGCTTGCCGCCGATGAGAAGGCTGCCGGCGCCCAGCGCCGACAGCTCGTCGGCCGCCACGTGCAGGTAACCGTCGCGCGCGACTTCACCTCCGCCGAGCACCTGGATCGCATCGCCGGCGATGTCCACTTGTGAGCCGCGGCCGCCCTTCGCCGGCGCGGCATCGAGTGCCGCACCCAGGGTCAGCGCCGCGGTCGCGGCGATGGTCAGGCGTCCCGCATCCGCCGTAAGACGCGGCGCCACATCGCCATCGGCGGAGGCCTTGCCGGTGAAGAACGTGCTGGCGGACGTCAGCGCATATTCCGAGTATTTACCCCACGTGTCGGCCGACTGCACCGTGAAGGAACTGGCGCGCGCGTCGCGAGCACCCGTGAGCGAATCGGTGAAGTAGCCGGTGACGAGATGGCTGCCGTCGGGCGCGGTGGCGGCCGCGCCCGGTATCGCATCCTTCACGCCGGTGTTCTGCACGACCCTATAGGCCCCCGGCAAGGTCGCGTAGCGGGCGGGCAGCAGCGTGTACACACCGTCCGGCAGGCCAGGCACGTCGGAAAGATAAACCGCCTGCCCCGTTTGCGGGCCAGCGCCCATGCCAAGCTCCAGCGCTGCGTCGTGCGCCGCCAGCGGCGCGTCGTATCCGGGCAGGATCGCATAGACAGGCCGGCCATCCGCGTACTGCGACTTCTGCTCGCCTTTCTGCGTCGAGGTGTAGTCGGTGTAGGTCTGCGCGAGCACGTCGCGCGACCCGCCGGTGCCCGGCACCCACTCCACCGCCTGCAGGTCGCCGCCGCCCGAAAGGTCCACGACGGCACCGGCGTCCAGGGCGATGGCGCCACCGGCGATGGCGACCGACTTCTCCGGCGGGCGATCGACCAGCGGCTGCGGCGTGCCGTCGAGGTCGTCGTAATGCCAGTCTTTGCCGTCCACCGTGCTGCCATACGGCACCGTCGCGCCGCCAAGCGATACCGACGTGACGCTTCCGGCAGCAAGGTGTACGTCCTGCGTCGATGCCATCGGCAGCGCGGCCGTCAGGCCGAGCGCGGTCTTCGTGGCATCCGGATCGTCGGTGCCGAGCACGATCGACCCCGAAGGGACCCACAAGGTGCCCTCTTGATCGATGTGGTCCGCGGCCACCGCGAGCGTGCCGCCGGCGCTCAGCGGCGTGGTGTCGTCGCGTCGCGCCGCCTGGTGGAACGACACCGTGGTGTCGGACGACGGACGAGCCGCGTCGATCAGGAACGCGTAATGGGTCACCGGGTACAGCCGGCTTGCCGTGAATGCGAGGTCACCCGTGCTGTAAAGCCAGCCGGTGGCATTGATACCAACGTCGCCGGCCGGCAGGGTGAAGCGGATGTCGCCACGCGAATCGAACGTCGCCTGATTGAAGCCCGCCAGATTGACGCGTCCACCCAGATCGATCGCATCGGCGTAGACGTTGAGCGTGCCTCCGTCCAGCGAGCTGGGCACGGGCGCTACAGCCGCAGTCCGTGCGCCGAGAATGGAGACGTACGGGGCTTCCAGTGCCACCGCTCCGCCGGAACGGTTGGTGCCATCGGACGGTGTACGTGCATCGACAGCAAAGGCCGAGAGGCCGACCGTCTGCATCTGGATGCTGCGACCGGTACGCAGGGAAACGTCGCCCGCGAACGCCACTGACAGGGCCTGCAGTTGCGTCGCGTCTCCGCCCTCGATGGGGTGGCCGACGTAGAAGTCGTCCAGGCCGCTTCCTTCGATCCTGTTCGCGGCGAAACGAAGGTCGCCGCCGTCGCCTACGTCCAGCGGCGTGTCGGCGAACGGATCGCGTTCCTGCGGAAGGCGCCATTCGTCCTGGGTAAACACCAGCAGCCCCTGGGCGCTGCTCGATTGCGACGTGCCCGTGCGGGTAGATATTGCCAGCCGACCGCCGGACGCCCTAGCGGCACCACCGTGGGCATCGATGGTGCCATCGAAATACAGACCGGTGTTGGTCTGGATGTCGAGGGTTCCGCCGTTGCTCCAGACCGGCGCCGCAACATCCGACGCACTCGCGATGCCTGCGCGCCGACCGCCGGCGGGCAGATCGTAGGTGTCGCTCGCACCGGACGCTGAAATCCGAGATCCACGCTCCACCACCACGTCGTGGTCCGAATACAGCTGGATGCTGCCGCCATCGAGCACCACCCCGTCGCGGCGCAACGCAGTCGTTGTGCCGTTGCCCGTAACGAGACCGGCATCCGGATCTCGAAGGGAGATGCCGCTTGCGTCGAGCACGCTATCCGCGCCGAGCCATAGACTGCGATTGGGCGCATCCGGCTTGAGCGGATTCCTGTTGAGGTCGTGCAGCGCGATCGAGCCGCCGGGTGCCACGAGCGTGCCGTCGACGACCACGCTACCGGTCGCTGCAACGCCGATGGTGCCGCCCGCATCCACATCGATACGTGCGTCCTTGCCCACAGTGACGCTGGACCGGACGCCCGGCAGGTCCACGCCAAGCCAGTCACGATAGATACCGGCCTGGATTGTCAGGCCGTCGCCGGCCTGCTTCTGCGCATAACGGGCATACGGCGCGAGCGTGCCGATGCCGGCCACGTCGCCACGGCCTCCCGGCCCGAGCAAGTTCGACAGGCTGGGGACACTTAGCAATGCCGTCTGATCGGCCAGCATGGCCCGGGGCCGCACGGTGACCTGTGCCCCGGGCGCTATCGTCACATCGGTTTCCGCGAGGAGGTTGTAGCTGGAGAAACCCAGTGACGAGAACATCGAGGGATCGAGGTACAGGAATGCGATGCCCGGCGTCGGTGCCGCTTCTCCACCCACCTGGATGGACGGCGCGTGCAAGGTCAACATCCCGCCGCCCGAGAACCCCTCGGAGACGAGCGTCGCCCCAAGGTCGATCGCTCCGCCGCGAATGTCGCTCGGCTGGCCGGTCCTCGAGATGAAGTTCATCTCCGGCGTATCGATATGCGTCTGCAAAGTCACGTCGCCGCCCCTGCCCCTTGGTGACACGCCGCTCATGGCGAGGAAACCGTCGGTCCCGACGTAACCGCCGCCGGACACGTCGATGATCGAACCTTCAGCCAGACGGATATCGGGTGTGATGTCGGGAGCGTTCGCGCGCCCGCTGGTGTAACCGGTGAGGATGACGCTGCCGCCGTCGATCCAGTGATCGCCTTGCGCCTGGTCCGCCGTGCGGCCGCCGTCGTTCACCCAGAGCCCGCTGGCGTCGAGGCGTCCCCGCGCGCCCATGGCGATCGCCGAGGCGATCGACTCCTGTCGATTCTGGTCCGTGGCGCGCGCGGAAAGGTTGATCGCGCCGCCGTGCGCCACGATGATTCCCTCGACGTTCACATTCGTGGCGGTGAGGTCCACCTCGCCGCCGTCGGCGACGTGCAGCTCGGCACCGTCCTTTACCAGCACCGTACCCGCGGTGCTGATGCGCACCTTGCGCAGACCGGCGTTGTCGATCATCGCCGTCGAAAGGCTCCTCCACCACAATGGATTGCTCGGGTCTGCCGAATCTCCGCCCCTGGCCGGCCAAGGATCGTCCGCTGTGAATTGCGGCGCATACGTTTCCAGCGGCACGCGCTCGGACTGGATAACGAAGTTGACGGAATCGGCCGCAAGCACGCCACTCAAGGGGAGTTGCTTCGGCAGTTCGATAACGTCGATGTCGAGCGCACCGCCAAGTGGTTCATTCCTGCTGCGCACCTGTTCGCGCCCGGCATAGGCGTGCGCGCTCACGTCACCGTCGAGGATCAGGTCGTTGACAAGCGTGGTGTTGTCGCTGCGGCCGAAGGACAGCGTGCCGGCGTCGCCGCCGTGAATGAAACCGGGATCCCAGCGGCCCGTGTTCGCCAGCAACGGATTGCCATAGGTTTCCGTGACGCCCCAGCGGGCATGATCCCGGCTGTAGACCCCCGCGAAGCCGGTGTATTCGACGTTCGGGGCCGCCGAGGCGATATCGTAGGCGAGCCCATTGGCCGCCTGGAGGCGCGGCGTGGAGATATACCCCGGAAGGTAATTGAGGAACCCGCCCTCCAGGCGCAATTGGGCGCCGGTACGCACGATGCCGCCTTCTTCGAAGGCGATGTTGCCGGCACGAATCATCAGCTGGTCGACGGTGCGCGGCACGTTGTTCACGTAGCCAGCAACGTTCAGGACCGGACTGCCGACCCACTCGAGTCCGTCCGGACGGATGCCGGACCGGGTGCTGTCGATCGCGACGTCCTTCGCGGAGAACAGAAAGCTGCCGCGCAGGAGCGGGGAATTCGCGAGTTCGTTCAGACCGACACGTGGAATGGTGACGAGAAGAGCCGACATCGGCAATGTGACGTCGGCCAGGCCGGAAACGTCGATCGTGGCCCCGCTGTCCACATACGCGTCGCGATGGAACGTGACGTTGCCGGCCGGCACCTCCACCAGCGCGCCGGACTTCACCACCGTCTTCATGTTGAAGTCCACGCTGCTCGTCACGAATGCCGCATCGGCATCGCTCGACGACGTCGTGGTCTCGCCGTTCTTCTCGGGTAGCACCGTGGTGACGGACCCCTTGCCCAGGCTCAGCACGGAGGACACGTTCTGTAAGCTGCCCAGGTCGAAATGGATGATGCCCGGGTGGCTCAGGCTGGTCGAGGAAACGACCACGCCATCCTGCTGCATGTCCTCGCCGAGCCACTGGATGCGGCCCTGGCGTGCCTGGATCAGGCCCGTGTTCCGAATGGCCCCGTCCACCTTCTGCGTGCTGAAGAGTGCCGCCACGTCCAGTCCGTTGGCGGTGGAATTCGGTGCCAGCGTGAGGGTCTGCACTGCCGCCAGGATCACCTGCCCGTTGTCGGCGACGATCTGCCCGCCTTGTTCGATGCGAGGTGCGGAAAGCAGGGCGTACCCGTCCTTGGACGACGAGATCGTCGCACCCTGCTCGACGACCACGGCCCCGCGTTGCGCATCGGGACGTCCCGCGTCGCCGTTGTCGGTGAGGATGTTCACCGACGTGCCGAGACCGAGGATGTTCTCCGGGTCCGTGGTGCTGCCGATACCGTATTTCATGAAGAACGCGTTGCTCTTGGTAACGTCGTTCGAGAAGAGATCGAGCGAACTCGCCAGCAGCGAGTGCGTGTCGACCTGCGCGCCGCCGCCGAAGATGACACCGTTACGATTGAGCAGGTAGACGGTGCCCTCCGCCTTGATCTGGCCAAGGATCTCACTCGGTTTGCCGCTTGGATCGTTGACGCGATTCAGCGCGATCCACTGGTTGCCGCCGTTCGTCTGCGTGCCGTCGGTCTGGTCGAAGTGCACCGTGGTTTTCCGCCCCACGTTGAACGACTCCCAGGTCATGATCGCCTTGGACTTCGTCTGCTTGATTTCCACCGTGGTGCGTCCGCCCGCCACTGACTGCGTCGGCGCGCTGGCGTTCTGCCATAACGACGGGTCGCTGCCCACGCGGCTGTCGACTTTCAGGCCGCCTGCGCCCAGGCCGTCCGGCACGCCGGAGGCGAGCGACTGCGCGGCGGCCTGGGCCGCCTTCTGCGCACTCATCTGGGCCGCGACGGCTTGCGCCGCCGCGTCGAGGTTCGCGATGGACTGCTGCACACGCTGCTGCAACATCACGTTGCCGGGCGTGAAGACGTTGCCGCCGCCAGTCTGTCCCGTGCCGGGGCCGGCCGAGGCCGGGCGCGAGGCTCCGGCCTGCTTGCCAGCGAGCCAGCCGGGACTGAAGGCCGCCTGTGGCGTTGCCGCGTGAGCGGCCCCGCCGAACAGGGCAAGCGCGATGAAATGGCACATTGCGCGGCGATGCAGCGTCGGGCGCGGTTTGAAGGGCTGACTAGGACGATGAGCGGCGGGAACCTGAGTGCGTACGATCATGACTGGCCTCGGAAAGCTATTGCGGCGCCGGTGCGCCGCGCTGTATATAGGCAACGATCAGGGCGCGTTCCCGCCCGCGAAATCGCCGGTCATCGTTGCCACTTCGTCATTCAATTCAGGCAGCGCGGCGAGTTCCTTCAACTCGTCCTCGCCGAGTTCGTGCAGTACCGCGCGGATCGCCAGGCGGCGTCCGTCGTGCAGCCACGCGTTCAACACGCTGGCGATCGCGCGGATCGTGGGCAGCGCGGCATCGTCCAACTGCGGCTTGCGATGGCGCAGCCTGTCTTCCACGGCATAGAGCACGCGCGAACCGAGGAAGGCCGACGACTCGCGCACCAGCTTTTCCAGCGCTTCCCGCGAGCAGCGGTCCATGAGCGTTTCCGCCGCCCTGCCCTGCCTGGCGGCGTAAAGCTGACGAAGCATCTCGGCCAGCGCGTGCATGCAGGTCATGCCGCAGATCCGCGCGTCCGCGGCGGCACGCGCGCGCGATATGCGAGGACGCGCCCCGTGGTACGCGGGCGGCGAATCGAGGTCATGAGCTGGATACATGGCCGTGCCGTCTCATGGCGAGGCCGATGCCTGACCGGCGCGCGGATCGAAGCGTTGCTCGTAGAGCCGGTCGCCAAAGGACTGTGCGGCATTCTCCAGCTTCGCCCTTGCCTTCGCGGCAAAGGGCTGGCGCGAAGCGATCACATCGGCCATGTCGATGTTCTCGTACGCGGCGATCGCTTCCTGGCCCACGCGGTACATCCGCACATTGCGCGCGGTGCAGGCGTCCACCTGCCCCTTCGTCGTTTCCAATTCCTTGGCGAGCCTTGCCCGCTCGGTTTCCGCGGTGCGCAAGGCGACCTCGATCGAGCCCGCATCGGCCTTGCCGCGCTGCAATTCGGCTTCCGCGGCTTCCCGCTTCTGCGTCTCGGCGGCCAGGGCCCGGCTGGCCTCCGGCGAGAAGCCACCGGCGTTCTTCGCCGCGTTGCGGGCGGCTTCCGCCGCCTGCTTCGCCTCGTCGCGTTCCTTTTCCAGCGCGGCCTTTTCCGCGGCCCATTGCACCTGCTGCGTTTGCAGGTCTTGCAACTGCGCACGCGCTTCCCGCAGCTGGTCGCGGATGCGGCTTTCCAGGCTGGCCGTCTGCGCGTGCGCCGCCGGCAGAACGGCGAGCAAGGCAACGGCGATGAGGGTGCGTTTCATGTCGCCTCCTTAGAACCGCGCATTCATTTCGAGCTGGAAGACGTCGATGGAGAGCGGTGGGCCGAAGACCTCCTTCGCGTTGAAGTAACGCGCGCTCAACCACGCATAGGGGGAGACGCCGTAGCTTCCGCCCAGGATGAAGCCCTTGGCGTTGGTGCCGCCGAGGTGGAAGTCCGTGTCGGTCAGGCCATCCAGCGTGGCGTCCGGCTGCAGGTATTTGTAGGCTAGCGCCAGGTTCCAGTCGCCGGCCGCGTGCGGGTTCGGGTCCCCCAGCGTGGCCCGGACCATCCAGCCCACCGGACCGCTCTTGAATGTGCTTTCGCTGAAGTCGCCGGCACCGAAGTTATTCACCAGGCGGTTGATGCCGACGTCGCTGCGGAAGGCGTCGCGACGGTGGTAAGCGAGGTTGCGGATGTAATCGGCTTCGAGGCGCAGCGGCGTATCGGCCACCTTCATGTCGAGCCGGGTGTTCGCGTCGGCCACATGGTAGTCGTACACCAGGCCCACGTACTGCGGTTGGGCGTAACTGGAGGGCGAGTTCGGGTCCGGCACGATGTCGCGGATGAGGAACAGCGAGTTGCCCTTCTGCATGAAGGCGGAGCGGGTGGCGTCGGTGTCGCAGAAGCTCACGCCGAGATAGATCGAGCACGGCGACGACAGCTCGCCGCGCATGTGATCGAAGCGGTAATAAGCCAGGGCCAGCTTCCATTCCGTGTCTTCGTTGAACTTCCAGCTTCCTCCGATCTGCGCGCCGGTCATCCACTTGTCGCGGCTGGCATTCTTGATGCCCTGCTGGGAGGGAAAGTCGTCGGCCTGGTATTCGATCGGGAACATGCCGACGTTCGCAAAGGCGCCGATCCCGTCCGTCACCGGTACATTGAATTTCCCGACAACACCGTCGAAGTTCAGGTCGTTGGAATACACCAGGTCGGTGCTCATGAACGGGTTCGGCATGCGCCCGCCGATCACCTGCGCCCATGGCGTCGGCTTCCACGCCAGCCATGCCTGATCGAGCCACAGGTCCTTCTTCGCCAGCCCGCCGCCAAGGGTCTGGGTGGTGGACACCGGGTTGTTGTCGTTGCCGGTGCCGATGCGGATGCCGGCGCTCACGTTCTCGCCCAGATCCACGTTCACGCCGAGCCTGGCGCGGATGCGCAGGGAGTTCGTGCGGTTCTCCCGCGTATTGAGCAACGGCGGTGGATTCACACTGTTGAGGTCATACGGTCCGGTGCGATTGAGCTGCGCGAAGTCCACCACGGGAAAGGCGTTGCCCTTGTCGTAGTAGTGGAACTCGTCCCGCACGCGCATGTCGCCGGACCAGGCGATGCGGTCGAGCCATTCCGGTAGTGCGCCTGGCGTCGCCCAGTGTTCGCTCTTGGCTTGCGCCACCACTTCCTGACGCAGTTCGTCTTTGATCTGGTTACGCACCACCTCGGGGACGTAGGTGACACGCACCTGCCCCGGCGCGGCAGGCGCGGCGTTGGCCGTCCCGGCAAGTTTCTGCGCCTGCGCGGCTTCGGCATTCGCCTGGGCGATGAGGCCGTCGGCATCCGCCTGGGTCAGCACGCCGCGCTTCACCAGCAGGCGCACGAGGTTGATGGTGGCGTTGTCCGACGGCGCGCTCTGTGCGTGTGCGCCGCCGGCGCAAAGCGCCAGCACGATGGCGGCCGTCAGCATGGCTCGCGCGGGGCGGTGGCGGGCCTTTCCGATGGTCATGCGAACTCTCCGGGTATGTAATGTGTCGACGGCGCTCATGCGGGACGCTTCCCGCGGATGGCGACGCGCAAGGGGAAACGCAGGGATGACGGCGGGGCTACCTCAATGCGCGGCATCGCGCGCAAGGCGTCCATCAGCGCCGCGTCGGTTTTTTCGTTGCCGCTGGAGCCGACCAGCTCGGCGCGCGTGAGACGCCCGTCTGCGTCCAGCCACACGTCGGCGCGCACGTCGAAGACAAGGCGGTTCACGCGGTCGTCGCGCTGTACGGCCTGCTGGATCGCATACCCGAGGTATTGGTCGTAGCTGCCGGTACCGGTTCCGGTGCCGCCACCGGAACCCATCATGCCGCCCCCGTCGCCCGCGCCGATGTTGAAGGCGTCGCTGCCGGCCTGGGGGTCGCCGTTGATCGTCATGTTTTTCGCCACGTCGTTGCTCGGCTTCGGTGCGTCCACGGGCTTCTGCGGAAGCTCCTGCGGTTTCTCCACCGGCTTCATCTCTTCCTCCACCTTCTTCGGCTCCGGGGGCTTCTCTTTCGGCGGCGGAGGTAGCGGCGGCAGGGGCGTGATGGTGGCCACGCGCGGTGCTTCGCGCCGCACGGCGACGCTGCTCCCGGCGAAGTGCCAGACGAGCGCGGCCAGCAGCAGCACGATGGCGCCACCCAGCACGGGCCCCAGCCACCGTGGCCGGCGTGGGCGATGGAAAGGCTGCGTCGTCACGCGCTCATCCCTTCGGCGACTTGCCGGTGACCAGGCCGACCTGCGGCAGGTCCACGCGGCGCAGCAGGTCCAACACGTCCATCACCTTCTGGTACTGCACCGTGGCATCGCCCTTGACCACCACCGGGAAATCCGGAGTGATTGCCTTCAGCGCACGCAGGCGCTGCTCTAGTTCGTCGAGGGTGACGGGATAGGCGTCGAGGAACACCTGACCGGAATCGGCGATGGTGATGGCCTTCGTCTGTGGCTTCGCCATGCTGACCGCGGCACTCGCCTTGGGCAGGTTCACCTTGATGCCCTGCACCGACGCCGTGGTCATGATGATGAAGATCACGAGCAACACGTACGCCAGGTCGAGCATGGGCGTGATGTTGATGTCGTCGTACGGCTTGTCGTCGTCTTGCGCGCGCATGGTGCCCTCCTCAGGCCGGAACTGCCGAAGGCTTGGCGGTGCGCTGCTGTTCCGCCAGTCGCGTCACGAACTCGTCGACGAACACCTGCATGTTCGCCGTGACGTTCTTGTTGCGGATCAACAGGTAGTTGTAACCGAACAGCGCCGGAATCGCGACAAACAGACCGGCGACCGTGGCCAGCAGCGCCGCGGCGATACCCGGAGCGATGGCGTTCACGTTGACGTCGCCCGCCGCCGCGATCGCGGCGAAGGTGATCATCACACCGACGACGGTACCGAGCAGGCCGAGGAACGGGCCACCGGAAATGGCAATGGTCAGCAACACCATCGACTTCGCCAATGCCTGATTCTCACGCACAAGCACCGAATCCATGGTGGCGCGGATAGCCTCGATGGACTCCGAGGCGATATGGTCGTGCCCGTCCTCGTCGCGGCGGCTCCAGACTTCCGCGGCGCCCACCTTGTACAGACGGTAGAGCGACGCATCGCCCAGGCGCGCCGCGGCCGGATCGCGCGAAAGCGCAAGGATGTTGCGGCCCTGCTGGCGGAACGCTTCGAGGAATTCCTCGTTGGCGCGGCTCACCTTGTTCACATAGGCAGCGCGCTGCCACATCACCAGCCAGGAGATCGCGGCCATGAAGAGGAGGATCGCGATCACGACCCAGGCGTCGGCAGTCACGGACTTCACGATGATGCCGAAGTAGCCGAAGCCCACACCGGACTGCTTCTCGTCGGCGCCGTAGGCCAGCAGTTTCGATTTCGCCCCCTGCGTCTGCGCGTCCACGGCGACGAGCGTCGCGGAGCGCGCGACCCGCGACAGCCGCACCTCGTCGAGCATGCCGGTGAACGGGAGGAAGGTATCGGCCTGGCCGGCGATGTCGCCGCCGAGCGTGGCCTGGCTGGTCATCGCCGGGAGCTTCGCGTCGAGCTTGGCGTAAGGACGCCCGTCGACATACAGCTCGATGTCGTTGGCGGAAGCGGTGACGGCGACATGCGTCCAGTTGCCGGCCTTGACCGCTTCGCCCGCGGGGCTGGTGGCGTCGTCCACCTGGACGAAGGGCACGCCGTTGTCGAGGCCGACGACCAGTTTCCGGTCGCCCTGGCGGCGCGCATAGATAACGGTGCGGCCGGCCGGCATCGGATCGGGCTTGACCCAGGCGCTGACGGTGAAGCTGCCGCCCTCGGCCACGTTCATCGAGACGCTGCCCGGCAGCGTGACGATCTTGGATCCATCGAAGCGCGCGGCCTTGCCAATGATGCCGTCGGCGGTGAGGATGTCGTTGCCCACGGCATTGTTGGCATAGGCCGTGGCGTCGTGCGGCGGCGTACCTGCCGCTTCCTCGAAGTGATAGACGGCGGCGTAGTCGGCATCGAATACCGCACCGGCCTTTTCGCCGCCCTGGGCCTTCGGATTTCCGTAGTACATCCAGATCTGTTGCTGGCTGTCCGCGGCCAGTTGCGGCACGTCGACCCATACCAGCGCGACGCCCAGCACCGGATCGAAGTTGTCGATCTGGTAGTTCAGGGCGGTCTTGTCGTCGGATGCGACGAAACGCACATCGGCGCCGCTTTCGGACACACCGTCGAAGGTGAAGTTGCCCGAGTGCAGGCGAACCAGCAGCGGCACGCGACCCGCCGCCGCGGTCACGTTGCCGCCCTTCGCGGTCGTGTCGACGGTGATCGCCTTGCGGAAGGCGAAGTCCTGGTTCCACCACGAGGCGTCGGCATGGGCGGACGGCATCCAGCCGAGGAGAAGCAAGCAGGTCAACAGCAAGAATCGGTTCACGGTATTACCCCTGGAATGTCTGGAAGTCCGACCTGCCGGTCAGAGGTCTGCCTTGAGCGAAAAGTGGATGCGCGTGTCGTGGGCGCGCGTGGTCTGCCCGTCCTTGAACGGGTAGGCGACCTCGAACGCGCCGGTGGCGATGTTGAAAATCTGGAAGCGCGTACCGAGACCCGCGCTCGAAAGGTTGTAGCTGCTTACGCGCGTGCTCCCGGCTTCCGGATTCGCCGGATCGACGAGGCTGGGCAACGCGTTCATCAGCACGAGGTGCGCGGCGTCGACGAAGGCATGCAGGCGCAGATCGTTCACCCAGTCGCCCAGATGCGAGGCAAGCGACGGCGAACGCACTTCCAGCGAGCCGATGGCGCCATGGTCGGCCGTCTGCTCCGCCTCCAGATAGCCACGCACGGTGCTCTCGCCGCCGGCCGCGTACTGTTCGCTGGAGATCAGCGAGGAATTGGACAGCTGCAAGCCGAGGCGACCGGCCAGCGTGAAGCCGCTGTCCAGCGTGCGGGTATGGCCGCCGTCCACCTTCACATAGAAGAAATTGGCCCGGGCCTTGTACCGCTGGTTGTCGAACTCCGCCGCGCTGCTGCCACCGGCGCGAAATCCGAGCGTGCCGCCGATTGCAATGGTGCTGGATGAGCGTTCGCCGATCGACTGTCCCTGATAGGTGACATTGAGCGGGATATAGGTGATGGGCGCTTTCGAGGTCTGCTCGCCCAGGCTGATGTTCTGATCGAAGTGCTTGCGCGTCAGGCCCATCGAGAGCGATTGCGAGTATTCGCCGTGCGTCGCGAGCGTACGCAAGAGGTTGAACCCGAACGCGTTGCCCTTACCGAGCACCGTCGTGCCGCCCACCGCATTCGCGTTGCTGTTCGACCTGTAGGCCGAGGCTAGCAGGCTCCACTCACCGCCCAACGGCACCAGGTATGAGCCGGCCCACACCTCGGCCGCGTTGCGATCCTGGGGCGCCACGATATAAGTGAGTGAGGCGGCCTGGCCTTTCTGAAACAGATTGTCGTCGCGCACGCTGGCGACGGTGCGCAGCTCGGGCGTGTTCACGCTGTGGTCGTTGTTGACCTCCATGCTCGCATGCAGCGGCGAGGTATCGTTCACCTTAAGGGTCACATCCATCGTCTGCGGCAGCTTCCCGGGCGTGAGCACGGGCATGACCTGCGCGCCGCTGTGGCGGTTGACGTCGGTGAGCTGTTGCTGAGCCTCGCGGAAATCCGGGACCTCGCCCTCTCGCAACGCGGGAACCGCCTCGCGAATGTCCTTGGGCGAACGATAGGTCGCGCCTTCGACGCGAACGCGGCCAATCACGTTCTCGGTGACCTGGAAGCGGATGACGCCGCCCTTCACCTGCTGCTGCGGCAGGTCCACCACCACCGACTGGTAGCCGTGCGCCTGGTACGCCTTCTGCAGCGCATCGCGCGCCGCGGTCACATTGGACATCGTCTTTCCCGGACCCATGAATGGATAGATCGCGGCCTCGATGTCCAGCGGCTGCAGCGTGGTGTTGCCGTCGACGACGTATTCGTTGACGTCGAACGACGCCGGCGCGTCCTGCGCCGGCGCAGGCGCAGCGATGCCGAGACATACGGCCAGCGCAAGCACACGCGTACCACGGCGGGCGACAACGCGCCTCATGCATCCACCCCTGTTGCTCGTGCTCGCACGCTCGATCCCCTGATATTCCGTTTGCCCACAAGACGCGCGGGCCGGGGTGGCACTGAACCGGTGTCACAAAAAATTCACCGAACTCGTCGCGGGTTCGGAGCAGGCTCAGCTCAACAGCACCCAGCCGCCCGGAAGGTGGGTTGCACGCGCGCCGTAGGCGTCTTCGATCAGCGTGGCAACGTCGGCCATCTGGTCGAGGGTGAAGCGCGCATGGACCCGGCGCTCGGCCAGCGCGCGGTCGGTGATCACGATGCGCCCGGGACGATAACGGTTGATGTCCGCCACCACGTCGGCCAGCGGCTGGTTGTCGTAGATCAGCACGCGATCGCGCCATGCCAGGGCGGTGGCCGGGTTCACCGCCACCGGGGGAGCGGCGCCGCGATCGTCGAACGCAACCTGTTGCGCGGGCTTCACCAGCGTCTGTGTGCCGCCGCGCGAAAGGACGGTCGTGCCGTCCAGACAGGTGACCGCCGATTCGCTGTCGATGCAGCGCACGGCGAACGACGAGCCCGGACCGGAATCCAGCCTCGCATCGGCCACCTGGACAAGGAATGGCGCCCTTCGCGACGCTTCGATGCGTACGACCGCTTCGCCACGGCGCAGGCGCAGGCCGGTAACGACGTCACCGGTCCTGCGCAAGCCTATGTCGGTACCCGTGTTCATTTCGACGACGACGCCTTGAACCACCTCGACACGGCGTTGCTCGCCCACTGCAGTGTGCAGGCGGCCCGCACCGTCGCCGTCCCGTCCCAGGTCCAAGCTGTCGCGGCCGAACAGCACCGCCGCCACCGTTGCGGTCACCGCCGTTGCCAGGAAGGCGCGACGTCCCATGCGCACGCTGTGACGCGGCACCGGCCGCCCACGCCGATCCGCACGACCGTGCTCCGCGACGGCGGGACCCAAGTGTTCCCACATGCTTCGCACCCGCGCGAAGGCCTCGGCGTGCCGCGTGTCGGAGAGGCACCAGCGGCGGAACGCTTCGCCATCCTCGCGCGTGGCCGTGCCCGAGGTCAGGTGGACAAGCCACGCTCTCGCCTGACGCTCGCTTTCATTGGTACCGGTCGTTCCCATACCGCTCAAGACGGATCGCCCGCGCCGGGACCGAACCGCTGGAACGAACGGCGCCCCACTTTTGTGGCGCAGGTCTCAAGTGCCTTCCTCAACTCCTTGCCGACCATGCGCACCGAAATACCGTACCGTGCCGCGATATCCGCATGCGGCAACTCGTCGACCCGGGCCGCCACGAGGATCTCGCGCTGCCGGCGCGTCAAGGCGTCGAGCGCCACGCCGAGCGCCTCCAGATCCTGGCGCGAGGCCAGCACGGTGGACGGGTCAGCGGGCTCGTCCACGCCGCGGAGCAGTTCCTCCACCTCCAAGCCGGTCAACAATCGGCCGGAGCCGCGGTGGTGATCGACCGCCAGGTTCAGCGCCATGCGGAAAAGATACGCCGTGGGATTCCCCGGGCGCGGGGCAAGCCTTTCCACTTTCAGGTAGGTCTCCTGCAACACGTCGTCCACGATGTCGTCGGAGCGCAGCCGCCGGCGCAGACGGCGGCGAAAGTCTTCGTAATTGTCGAGGAAGGTACCGAGCAGCGTGGTCTCCACGGTCAGCCCTCGCGTTCGCGCGATGCCCCACAAGGGTCGGCACGGCCACCATTCGGCGCGAGCAGGATCGTCACGGGACTGAAACGATGGAAGGCGTCGGGCACGCGCACGGCTTGCACCGCTGTCAGCACGTCATCGTCCCTCGCCGGTCGGTCCGACGGCGCCAACGCCACCGCTTTGGTCACGCTTCCGGTGGCATCGATCCACAACTGCATGGCAAGGCGGAACGAGCCGGGGCGTGTCGAGCCGCGGGCGCATAGCACGCGTTCGACGGCCAATTGCAGGACACGAGCGGCACGCTCGTCGAGCACGGGAGCCGGCTCCGCATCCGGCACCGACGTGGCACCGGTGGCCGTCGGTGCTTGCAACGTGACGGTAACGGCGTTCACGGACGAAAACCGGGCCTCGAGGCCCGTGCCGACGAGAAGGATACGCAGTGCGTCTCGTGGCGACGCCTCGGCGTGGAGGCCTTGTGTCTGGCGGTCCGCCACGAGGGCATCGTCGAAAAGCACGGCCGTGCCCGATGCCTCGCTGAAGGCGCGCAGGGCCGTGGCGAGAGCTTGTGCTTCGATGTCGAAGCGTCTGGGCGCATACGCTCCTTCCGACCCCTGTGGCTGTTCCGTGGAGGCCTGTACCTGCACCATGCAGGCCATGGGCGTGAAGAGAACCATGCACGCGACGAGCGCGACGACGCTGCGTGACACGTTCGTTCCTCACGCGTGGGCGGTACGGGACCTCGTCTTCGGGGGAAGGCTAGGCGCGCCCGATGACAGAACGGCGCAAGAGCGGTGACATGATTAATGACAGGCCCATGACGCCTAGGCCTTCGCTTACGGCTGCAACCGGTTACGTGCTATGCCTTGAACAGGCATCACGGAGGAAAACCCATGCAAATCCGGTCACGCATCGCGGGAATCGTGCTGATGGCGGCGCCTGTCGCCGTCGTCGCGCAGGTCGTGGACCTGCCGACCGTCCATGCGTCGGCAGAAAGCGGCTGCGTGGATCCGGCATCGGAATCGTCAGCCGGCCTGTCTTATGCCTGTCTCACGCGAATGATGACGGCCACGCCCTCATTGGCGCCAACTACCCTGCAACCCGACCCAGCGCGACGGCCGAGCAATACGCTAGGCCTCTACAACGCAAGCGGGCTGCGCAACCGCATGGGGCCGAACCTCGGTAATTCGGTGCAGCCATACCGGCCGAAGGTGAGTTATCCGAACCCGCTGGTTCACTAGTCACCCATGACCTTGTCGCCGTAGGAGCGCGCCCTGCGCGCGACATCTTGTCGCGTCTGATTCCGAACTGGCGCGCGCCAGCTCCGGGGTGCGACCTCAAAAGATGTCGCGCGCAGGGCGCGCTCCTACAACGGAAGGCCGTCAGGGCTTGTTGAGCGGCACCGTCACCGTGGGTTCGCCACTGCCCAACTTCGCTTCGCCACGATACGGACGCAGGGATTCGAACTTTTGCTGGTATTCGTCCGTGACCTGCTTGGCTTCGTTGCCGTTGCTGATGACGCGCGGCGTGATCAGCACGATGAGCTCCGTGCGGTCGCGATTGCGGGTGGTGGAGCCGAACAGGCGACCGAGGACCGGAATGCGATTGAGCCCGGGAATGCCTGTATCCGTCACCCCTTCCTGCTGCTTGATCAAGCCGCCCAGGAGCACCGTCTGCCCGCTCTGCACCGCCACCTGCGTGGCCACCTCGCGCTGTTGGATGGGGAAGTTCCCCGTGGCCGTGTCCTTCTGCCCGGGAGCGCTCACCACCTGGTTGATGTTGAGGTAGACGAGTCCACCCGGATTCACGCGCGGGCGAACATTGAGGATCACACCGGTGTCCTTATATTCCACCTGGCCGATCGTGTTGTCCGTATTGGCGTTGGTATTCACGAAGGTCTGCGTGATCGGAATCTGGTCGCCGACCTGGATGTGCGCCTTCTGGTTGTTCAACACGACCAGCGACGGCGCGGACAGCGTCTTGGTATTGCCGCTCGTTTCCATCGCCCGGAGGGCCACGGCGAGGTTGTTGTTCACGAACGAGTAGAAGAACGTGTCCGACCCCTGATGAAATACATTTCCACCGTCGCCCAGCGCCCATTGCTGCTTGTTGCCGGGCTGGCCGACGGAGCCGTCCGTACCGCCGACGAGCCCCTCCAGGTACCACTGCACACCAAACTGGAACTGTCCGGTCAGCGCCACCTCGAGGATGCGCGTCTCGATCTGTACCTGCAGCGGCACGGCATCGAGGCGCTTGATCGCCTGCTCGATCTCGGACCACTGCGACGGGCGGCAGCGAACCATCAGCTGGTTGTTCGAATCCACCGAGGTGATGCGCACGCCTTCGTCGGTGGTGACGGGACCACTGTGCTGGCGGCGCGACGACGAATCGTCGCCGAACCCGCTGCTGTTACCGTTCGCACCAAAGGCGCCGAACGACGATCCGCCATTCGTGCCCGACGACGAGCCGTTGAGGCCGTTGTTGTTCGTGGTGTTCAGCAGGCTGGACCCCGACGAACCGCTGTTGCCGAACGCGCCGGTGGTACTGCCGAGCCCGGAACCGTCGCGATTGCCCAGATCGCTGTCGCTACCGCCAAGCGTTCCGGAGCTCAAGCCGGGGCCTACGCGGCCGCCGTTGTCGCCGGAACGCCCGCCGCCGGAGCCGCCGCCGTAGATATCGGAGAGATACTGGGCCAGGTCGGACGCCTGCACGTTGCGCACATCGTAGACGTAAAGCTGCGGCTCGTTGCCGCCGCCGCGATCGATGCGGTCGATCCAGCTGCGCACTTCTTCCAGGTACGCGGGCTGCGGGCTGATCACCACGAGCGAATTGGTGCGCTCGATGGGAATGAAGCGCAGCAACCCGGCCATGGGCGTGTTGCCCTTCTCGCCGAACAGCTTGTCGAGCGTGGGGGTGAGTTCCTTGACTTCGGCCCGCTGCAGGCTGAACACACCTACCGACATCCCGCGCAGCCAGTCGACGTCGAACGTTTTCACCGTGCGCTCGTAGTTGTCCAGTTCGGTCGGCGTGCCCGCCATCACCAACACATTGCGCGTGGGGTCGGCCAGCAAGGTGGCGTCCGGCCGCGCGAACGGCTTGATGAGCTTCTGCATCTCGGTCGCCGAGATGAAGCGCAGCGGGAACAGGCGCGCCTGCAGGCCGCCCGGTGGCGCGGTGGCCCCGATGCTGGGCACAAGGTTGCCGGCCACGGCGTCCTTGGCCGGCATCACCACGTAACGGCCGTTGGTCTGTACCAACGCGTTGCCGGTCCAGGACAGCAGCGTTTCCAGGATCGGCAGCGCCTGCTCGCTGGTGACCGGCTGCGAGGTCGAGAACGATACGTTGCCCTGCACACCTGGGACGATCGAGTAGTTCTCGTGCAGCAGGTCGCCGAGGATCGCCTTGACCACCGATTCCACCGGCTGGTTCTCGAAATTGAAGGTGACCGTGCCCGCTCCCGCAGCCACCGGCTTGGGCTTGGCCAGGCCCACCGGCTTTACGAATTCGCCCGTGCCCGTGGTGATGTCCGGCGCGGCCGCCGGCTGTACCGGCGGATTTGAGTCAGGCAGCGTCAACGGACGCGGAGCAGGCTTTTCGGTGCCGGCCAGCGCCTCCCGCTGCAGCGATCCGTCGTCGCGCGGCTGCGGCAGCGTCGTGCAGCCGGCCAGCGCGACCGCCAGCGCGGTAGCGGCGATCAGGGAACTTCTAGGCATGGAACAACGTACTCCCTCGTTGGACACGGCACGAACTTTCGACCCCTGGCCTGCTGCCGATCCGCCAACTCTAAAGGGAGGGTCCTTACAGCGCTAGCACTCCGTGGCTGACCTGCTTCACGGGATTCGACATGGGCGCAAATTCGATAGTTCCCTGACATGAGCCCGACATGTCTGCGCAACGAGCCTGTATTCCATGCGCCCCCAGGGGCGCCTAAGGCGCCCACTCCGCGTGGAAGCTGCCCTTCTCGTCCACGCGCTCGAAGGTGTGTGCCCCGAAGAAGTCGCGCTGCGCCTGAATGAGATTGGCCGGCAGGGTCTCAGCCCGGTAGCTGTCGTAGTAGGCGACGGCCGCCGAGAAGCCGGGTACCGGCACGCCCACGCGCACTGCCTCGCCCACCACCTCGCGCAGGGCGGCTTGGTACGACTGGGCCACGTCGCGGAAATACGGATCCAGCAGCAGATTCTTCAGCGCACCGTCGTTCCGGTACGCATCGGTAATCTTTTGCAGGAAGCGGGCCCGGATGATGCAGCCGGCGCGGAAGATCTTCGCGATGCCGCCATAGTCGAGGTCCCAGCGGTTCTCGTCCGAAGCGGCGCGCAACTGCGCGAAGCCCTGCGCATACGAGATGATCTTGCTCATGTAGAGCGCGCGCCGCACCGATTCGATGAACGCCTTGCGGTCCCCCGCGAAGGCTTCCGCCTTCGGTCCGGCGAGCTGGCGGCTGGCGGCGACGCGCTCGTCCTTCATCGAGGAGAGCACGCGCGCGAACACCGATTCGGTGATGAGGGTCAACGGCACGCCCAGGTCGAGCGCGCTCTGGCTCGTCCACTTGCCCGTGCCCTTCTGCGCCGCGCGGTCGAGGATCATGTCCACCAGCATCTTGCCGCTCTTCTCGTCCTTGCGGCGGAATATCTTCGAGGTGATCTCGATCAGGAAGCTGTCGAGTTCGCCCTCGTTCCATTCGCTGTAGACATCGGCAAGCTCGTCGTTGGACAGGCCCGCCACGTGCTTCAGCACCGCGTAGCTCTCGGCGATCAGCTGCATGTCGCCGTATTCGATGCCGTTGTGCACCATTTTCACGTAGTGGCCCGCGCCACCGGGGCCGATGTAGATGACGCAGGGCTCGCCATCGGGCGCTCGCGCCGCGATCTCGGTGAGGATGGGTGCTACCAGGTCGTAGGCATCGCGGGGGCCGCCGGGCATGATGGAGGGCCCCTTCAGCGCGCCCTCCTCGCCGCCCGAGACGCCGGTGCCGATAAAGTGCAGGCCGTCGGCGGCCAGTTCGTCGCCCCGTCGCACCGTATCCTTGTAATAGGTGTTGCCGCCGTCGATCAGGATGTCGCCCTTGTCCAGCAGGGGGCGCAGTTGTTCGATCACGGCGTCCGTACCCGCGCCGGCCTGCACCATGAGCAGGATGCGGCGTGGCTTCTCCAGGGAATCCACGAAGTCCTCGAGGGTGTACGAGGGCACCAGCTTCCTGCCGGGGCTGGCGGCCATCACCTCGTCCGTCTTCTCGCGGCTGCGGTTGAAGATAGACACCGCGTGACCGCGGCTCTCGATGTTCCAGGCAAGGTTGCGCCCCATGACGGCCATGCCGATCACGCCGATCTTCTGCTTGCTCACGGGCGGGTACTCCGGTTTGGGGGAAGGCGAGAGCATGCGACGTTCGCCATCAAAGCGCCAACATGGCAGGGGTTCTTGCACGTTTCCGCACTGCGGCGAAGGCTTTCGCCGGGCTCGGCTATCATGGCCGGCGAACCGGCGGTGGCACCGCCCGGATGGAATCGATGCGCATGAACCAGGTGAAGTCGCACTCCCGCGACAAACGCGTCGCCAGCGCCCGCGAGGCACTGGCCGGTCTCGTGGCCGACGGGCAGACCGTCGCCGTTGGCGGCTTCGGCCTCTGCGGCATCCCGGAACTGCTGATCGAGGCGCTGCGCGACTCGGGCGTGTCCGGCCTCACCGCCGTCTCCAACAACGCCGGTATCGACGGCGTGGGCCTGGGCCAGCTGCTGGCCACCCGCCAGATCCGCAAGATGATCTCGTCGTACGTGGGCGAGAACAAGGAATTCGAGCGCCAGTACCTCGCGGGCGAACTGGAAGTGGAGTTCACCCCGCAGGGCACGCTGGCAGAGAAACTGCGCGCCGGCGGCGCCGGCATTCCGGCCTTCTTCACCCGCACCGGCTACGGCACCCAGGTGGCCGAGGGCAAGGAAACGCGCGAATTCGACGGGCACATGTACGTGATGGAGCGCTCCATCGTGGCCGATGTGGCCTTGGTGAAGGCGTGGAAGGCCGACCCGTCGGGCAACCTGGTCTACCGGAAGACGGCACGCAACTTCAATCCGATGGTGGCCACGGCCGGCAAGGTCTGCATCGCCGAGGTGGAGATCATGGTGGAGGTAGGCGAACTCGACCCCGACCAGGTGCACACGCCGGGCATCTACGTCGATCGCATCGTGCACAATCCCGCGCCGTCGAAGCGCATCGAACAGCGCACCGTGCGCGCCTGAGGAGACCCACCATGGCCTGGACCCGCGAACAGATGGCGCAGCGCGCCGCCCTGGAACTCTCCGACGGCGATTATGTGAACCTCGGCATCGGCTTGCCGACGCTGGTGGCGAACCACCTGCCCGACGGGGTGGACGTCTGGCTGCAATCGGAGAACGGATTGCTCGGCATCGGCCCCTTCCCGACCGAGGACGAAGTGGACGCCGACCTGATCAACGCCGGCAAGCAGACGGTCACCGCCCGTCCGGGCGCATCGTATTTTTCCAGCGCCGATTCCTTCGCGATGATCCGCGGCGGCCATATCGACATCTCCATCCTCGGCGCCATGCAGGTCACCTGCGACGGCGACATCGCGAACTGGATGGTGCCCGGCAAGATGGTGAAGGGCATGGGCGGCGCCATGGACCTCGTGGCCGGCGTGAAGCGCGTGGTGGTGCTCATGGAACACATGGCGAAGGACGGCTCGCCCAAGATCCTCACCGAATGCAGCCTGCCCCTCACGGGCAAGGGCGTGGTCAACCGGATCATCACCGATCTGGCGGTCTTCGACGTGGCGCCGGACGGCCTCGAACTGGTGGAACTGGCACCCGGCGTGGACGAGGCCCAGGTGCGCGCGGGCACCGGCTGCGACTTCACGTCGAAGGTCTGACGGCCGCGCAGTGCCATCTGCCTCCACCGTGGCACCCATGCGCGCTGCCCTGTAGGAGCCGCTGCAATCGTGCCGGGCGCAGAAAAGAAGTCGCCCCGCAGAGGACGCCTCAGCATGGGCCTCGGGGGGGAGGTAGGCCGGATGCCGGTAGTTAGCGTCGATGCGGGGCGAGGGACTTGCCGACCCAGGGGGAGGGGTTGGTGGCAAGTCGAGGTGAATCATAGATTTCCTAGGAAATTCCGGCCAATATATATTTCGGCACTCACTTATTCGACATCCGACTATGTTTGACCTCCGCCAGCTCCGTTACTTTGTCGAAGTTGCCGAGACCCTCAGCTTCACCCAGGCGGCACAACGCCTGCACATTTCACAGCCTCCGCTATCCCAACAGATTCAGTCGCTCGAAGCCGACCTCGGCGTGCGCCTGCTCGATCGCAATCGCCGGCGGGTGGCGCTTACGGAACCGGGCCGGCTTTTCCTCGCGGAAGCCAAGGCGATCCTGGCTCGCGCCGAAAGCGCGCGCACGGTGGTGACCGAGGCGGCGGCCGGGTTCACCGGACACCTGCGTCTGGCCTACGCCGTGTCGGTTTCATTCCACCCGGCGTTGCCCGAGACGCTGCTCCGGTTCTCCCATGCGGTTCCCGGGGTGAGCCTCCATCTGGGTGAAATGTTCACCGGCGCACAGTACGACGCCATCCTGGCAGGGCAGATCGACGTGGGACTGTTGCGGGCGCATCCCGAGGGGGTCGCCAACGCGCGCCAGCTCAATGTCGAGGTGATCGACCACGAACCCCTGGTGATCGCCCTGCCCGCGGGCCACCGGCTGGCGAAGCAGCCGCTCCTGCGCATGTCCGACCTGGCCGGCGAACGGTTCGTCGCTCCGCCCCGCGCTCAGGCGGCCACCTTGAACGACCGGTTGGCGCTGCTCGCCAACAAGGCCGGTTTCCGTCCACAGATACGCCAGGAAGCCCAGCAGATTCCTTCCCTGCTCCCCCTCGTGGCCGCCGGGCTCGGCGTGGCCCTGGTTCCGGCATCGCTCCGCGTCGTGCACCTGAAAGGCGTGGCCTTCGTACCGGTGGACGACCCCGAAGCGCACCTGTTGCTGGCGGTGGCGTCCCGCGTGGACAATACGTCGCCCGTCCTGGACAGCTTCCTGCGCACCATCCGCGAGGCACGGTCGAAGCTGGGCCTCGCCCCTTAGGAACGCCCCTACAACAAGCTTGCAGGTAGCACAACAAGCCGCTACAATTCCGTTTTTCCTTGTCCTTAAAGTTTCAGGAGCTGGCCGTGAAGGTGCTTTCCTCTTTGAAGTCCGCGAAGTCGCGTCACCGTGACTGCAAAGTCGTTCGCCGTCGCGGCAAAGTGTTCGTGATCTGCAAGAGCAACCCGCGTTTCAAGGCCCGTCAGCGCTGATCCAGCTGCGACGTGCTTGAGAAGAAAGGCCGCGAAAGCGGCCTTTTTTTTTCATCTTTGTTTGTATTTCTCGCCGCTATAGCGGCTCCGACAGCTGGGGCCGCGGGCAACCCCTAACCGCGCGCCTCGGTCAGGTAGGGCGAATCCGGGATGTCTCCCGTGTCGCCCATGAATACGCAATTTCGCCCTGCCCGCTTCGCCCGGTACAACGCGGCGTCGGCCACCACGAGCAGACGGTGCAGCTCGAACCCGCATTGCATGGTGCCCGCGATGCCGAAACTGGCTGTCACCGTCAAGTGGGGGCGTGCCTGCGTGGCCGAGGTGGCCGCGATCGAGAGGCGAAGCTGCTCCGCGCGGGCGCGGGCCTGCGCAGGACTGCAGTCGGGCAGCAGCACCGCGAATTCCTCGCCCCCCAGGCGGCCGAACACGTCGCACGCATGAAGTGCGCGGCGGCAGACGTCCACCGCGCGCCTGAGGACCTCGTCGCCGGCCGCGTGCCCGTAGGTGTCGTTCACTGTCTTGAAATGGTCCAGGTCGAACAGGATCAGGCAGACGCCACGGTCCGAACGCGCGCCATAGGCGAGCACGCGCTGCGCCTGATCCACGAAATGCTCGCGGTTGCAGATGCCCGTGAGGCCGTCGCGGCGCGCCAGCTTCATGAAGCGCAACTGCGAACGCCTTAACCACAGCAGCAGCCAGCCGATCGCGCCGAGGCTGGCGAGCAGCACCACGATGTACAGACGCCCGGTTTCCACTTCCTTCCTGTCCAGGGCGCCCGTGAGGCGCAGGATCTCGTTCTGCTTGTTGAGCGCGTCGACCTCCGCCTTCCTGGCCAGCAATTGCTGATCCACGATCTGGAACGCAAGGCTGCGCGCACTCACATCGTTGAGGTAAGCCTTGTCGGCTTGCATGTATTTCTCGTGGTAGTCCAGAGCGGCCTGGGCGTTGCCCAGCCGCCGCTCCACTTCGTAAAGAACCCAATAACCCATGCGCAGCGGATCGGTGAACTCGCCCTTGATCGAGCCCGCTACCGCGGACAGGCCGAAGCGGCGCGCATTGGCGACATCGCCCAGCTTCAGATAGGCCTGCGCGAGCGTGGCGTCGTATTCCGTGAGCAACGCGGGATAATTGAGCGTGCGCAGGCCATCGCGCGACTCCGTGAGCACCTTCACCGCGTCGGCCGCTTTCCCCTGGCCCAGCTGGAAGGCCGCGATATCGGCGCGCATCGTGTCGGCGAAAACATCGTTGCCTGTTGCGTCGCAGACCTCGATGGCACGGAAGTACATTGGATCCAGCGTCTTCAGCCGGTTCGCCTCGCGCTGTGCGCGCAACAGGTGCTGCGCGCCGATGCAGTTCGTCTGGCCGGGCGGCGGGTTATCCATCATCTCGCGCGCATACGCTTCCGCCTGCTCGAACTGACCCGCGGAACTGAGCAGTTGCGACGCCTCGCCCAGTCCCTGGAAACGCGCCTTTCGATCGCGAATGGACGGCATCAGGTCCTGCAGCTGGCCGAGCCGCACGAAGGCTTCCTGGTAGCGGTGCCCGACACCGAGGAGGTTGATCAGTGTGGCCGTCGCCCGGAAGCGCAACACGCTATCGGTAGCGTTGTCCGCCACCTCTTCCAATGCTTTTCGTCCGTTCTCGTAGTCGCCGATCCAGGTGTACCGCCACCCCTGCAGGAAACGCAGCTTCCAGCGCTGGAGCGATGCCAGCTTCGCATCACGCTTCGCCAGATCGTCCACCAGTTGGCCGAACGCTTGAAAATCCGTGATCTTGATGGCGTCTGCCCGATTCAGGATCGCGTCGGTGGACGAAGGATCGGCTGACTCGTCCGGCACCGCGCGTGACGCTGTGCAGACCGCCAGCAGAACGGCGGCCAGCATCGGCAGCACATGGCGCAAGGCGTCTCTCACGGCCTCAGCGGCTGGGATCCGCAGGTGGCGTGCCGGAGATGCTTTCCGGGGGAACTTCCGTGTCGTCGTCGTCCTCGCCATCGAACGGATCCTCTTCGCGCGCGGGGCTGTCCGGCAGTTGCGAACTGACGTATTCCCGCTGGCCAAACAGGGCGCGAAGAGCGTCGCCATCGTTCGTCGACAGCGCGAGGCCGAACGCGGCATCGTGGACGCCGGCCTCGAGCAGCGCCATTCGCATTGCGTCCGCAGATGCATGGCGCAATGACGCGTCGCTGCCGACGCGCGCAAGAAACTCGATGACCTTCCCCATCTGCCCGTCCTTTGGGCCGGAGCCTGTCCGGCCCTCGCGGCGCACCTCCCCTCGAGGCCACTCGCGAGCGGATCATAGTCCTCTGCGCCGCCCTGGAGTAGTAGGCCAGGCGTACCGGCCGAAGGGAATGGGACGCAGGTCAGATACCTGGCGTGACAGGTTCCGAAATGGAAGACTGACTAGCCTTCCAGTCTCACGACGCACTCGATGCCCTGCCGGGCCATCTTGGCGTATGGGCAGAAGCGTTCGGTGCTGCGAACGAGGGCTTCCGCGATGGGCCGCGGCACGCCGGGAATGGCGATGACGACGTGTGCGACGAGGGTGAAGAAGCCATCCATCGGGTCGCGGCCGAACGTGACCGCGGCGGTCACGGTGGCATCGGGGATGGCGATCCTCTCGCGCGCCGCGAGCAGGTTGAGCGCACCGTGGAAACAGGCGGCGAAGCCGGCGGCAAAAAGCTGTTCCGGATTGCTTCCGCCCCCCGGCCCGCCCAATTCGGGGGGCAACCTGAGATGAAGGTCGAGGCACCCGTCGGTGGACCGGGCGATGCCGGATGCGCGTCCGTGCGCCGCTTCTCCGCCGGAGACGCACACCGTTCCCGTGTACAGCGGGGCGAAGTCCGCCCCGCTGTATCGATCGAGCAAGGACACCGGAGGCGGCGTCGGCCTGGACATGGACGTGGCCGTTCTCAGGCCGCAGAAGCGAATTGCGCGTACCTGGAAGTCTTCAGCCAGGTCGGGAAATCGATCTTCCCAAGATGAGCCCCCTGCCCCGCCACAAGGGAATCCTGCTCGAGCCTCGCTCCGAAATAGAGAGCGTTCGCGTCGCCCACGACGTCGTGCGGATCTTTCACGATCCGAAGGAAGCGGGCGACGAGATCGGCCATGGGGAACTTCTCCGGCCCGCCGATTTCCACGATGCCGTTCACCGGTGTGCCGAGCGTCCTGGCGGTCACGGCGTCGGCCACATCGTCCGAGGCGATCGGCTGGATGTACGCCGTGGGAAGCGCGATGCTGCCGCTCGCGGCGGCAGACTGCGCGATGCCGCCGAGGAATTCGAAGAACTGCGTGGAGCGGACGATGGTGTACGGAATACCGGATGCCGCGACGATCCGCTCCTGCGCCCGCTTCGCGCGGAGATATTCGCTGTCGGTCAATCTGTCGGCACCGACCACGGACAATGCCACATGATGGGTGACGCCGGCCCGTTTTTCGGCGGCCACGAGGTTGCGGCCCGCCGTCTCGAAGAATTCGAGCACCTGCGGGCCCACGAAAACAGGCGAATTCGCAAGGTCGAGCACGGTATCGACGCCCGCCATCGCGGTGTCCAGCCCTTCCCCGGTGAGCGTATTCACGCCCGAGGACGGCGATGCCGCAATGGCTTCGTGCCCCTTCGCGCGCAGGCGCTCCACCACCTTGCTACCGATGAGCCCGGTGCCGCCGATGACGAGGATTTTCATGGTCGTGATCTCCGTTGAACGTCGGATCATCGTAGGTTCGTCGGACGGCACCGGGTAGCACCGTCGGCGGGATCACGATGTTGCCGCCGCGACACCAATGCGCAAGCCACTGCCGCACTCCAGATCCAGCGCACGAATCGCAGCGATCATGAAATCGATGAACACACGGATCCGCGACGGCAGTTGCCGGCGGCTCTGGTAGCACACGTAGTGGCCCCGGTCGTCGGGGGCGTATTGGGGGAGACATGCCACCAGGCGCCCCGAGCGCAGGTGTTCGCACACCTGGTATCCCGCGAGCTGAGCGATGCCGCGCCCGTCGAGCACGGCCTGCAGCACCAGGTCGGTATCGTTGAACACCTCCATGGCCGGGGGCAGCGCCTTGCGCAGACGGCCCTCGACCTTGAACTCCCATTCGTCGATGCGCCCCGATCCCGCGCGGTAGTGGATACCCTGGTGCGCGGCCAATGCCTCGATACCATCGATCGTGCCGTGTTCGCGCAGGTAATCGGGCGTGGCGCACACGAACATCTGCATCGGAACGACCTGCCGCGCGACGATCTGGCTGTCTTCCATGCGGCCGTTGCGGAAGCTCACGTCAATGCGGTCGCCCGTGAAGTCGAACGAGCGGTCGTCGAGCAACAGGTCGATCGCGATGCCTGGATAAGCCTCGCGAAAACGGTTGAGCAGCGGTGCCACCACTTTCCGCCCGAACCCTACCGGCGCCCCTATCCGAAGTTGCCCGCGCGGCGGGCCGTCACGAAGTTCGCGCATATCGTCCAGGGCCTGGGCAATCTTCTCCACGCCGGGATGGCAGTTCTCGAAAAAGATCTCGCCTTCGCGGGTGAGTGCCGTGCTGCGTGTAGTGCGCGAGAACAGTCGGGCGCCCACCTGCTGCTCCAGCTTCTGCACGCTGCGGCTGACTGCAGACCGGCCGATGCCGAGGCGATCCGCGGCCCGGGCGAAGCTGCCCTCGTTCACCACGGCAATGAAAGCGATCACTCCTGCGTAGCTCGCCGAGAACGAGGTGGCGAGCGCGTCCGCGCCCCCGAAGACCGACGGCGGATAGGAGTTCATGACTGATCCTCGCTTCGGAGCGGAGCTCGGCGTACGCCGGCCTCCTGGATGAAAGAGCGCGCGATCCGGAGGAGTTCGCGACAGGCGCCGGCATCGCGGCGCAACAGCAGACACACCTCGTCGATACCGGATCCGAAGATGTCGCTCATCAGGAAGGCCACACGCGCGTCCGCCGGCAAGGCTTCCAACGTGTCGAGCAAACCGATGAAAACGGCATCCAACGGCTGCTTCGCCAACAGCTGTCTGCGCAGTTTTTCGTAGACGGAGGGTCGAGGGTCCATACCTCACAGACGTAACAAAGGCCGGGGTTGTGACATGGCGATTGGTGTCCGGCGAGCAACACCGTGATCACGACCGCGGGCCTACTCCACCCGAGTCTGCGGCCATAGCCTTTCGCTCATCTCCCACCGAGTACCTAGCGATGACACAGCGCCTCGATTACATGCAGCAGTCCCCGGACATGGTCAAGAAGCTCATGGAGCTCAGCGCCCTGTACAAGAAGTCGACCCTGGGCGGAACGATCAACGACCTGGTGAACATCCGCGCCTCGCAGCTGAACGGCTGCGCCTTCTGCGTGGACATGCACAACAAGGAAGCGAAGATCCACGGCGAGCGCGAATTGCGCCTGTACCACGTGGCCATCTGGCGGGAATCGCCCCTGTTCGAGCCGCGCGAACGCGCCGCGCTCGCCTGGACGGAAGCACTGACCCGCATTCCCGAGCACGGCGTTCCCGACGAACTGTACGAACACGTACGCAGCCAGTTCTCCGAGAAGGAACTCTCCGACCTGACGTTCCAGATCATGGTCATCAACGCATGGAACCGCGCCAATGTGGCCTTCCTTCCGGTGCCCGGCGCATTCGACAAGGCATGGGGCCTGGACAAGGCGGGTCTTTCCTGAGCCCAGCAACAGAGGATTCCACCATGCGTACCGCCAAGCTGCTCGCCCTCCTGCTCGCCTTCACCCCGGCCCTCGCCCTGGCCCAGAAGGATCCCGCCGACGGGGCACCTCAGCCCGACGTCAAGGACCTCATGACGAAGGCACTGAAGGACAACCCCGGAAAGGAAATCACCCTGATTTCCGTGGATTACCTGCCCGGCGCCATCGAACATGTGCACCGTCACGACGCCCACGCCATGCTTTACGTGATCGAAGGCAACATCGTGATGGGTGTGAAGGGCAAGCCGGAGCAGACCCTGAAGGCCGGCGACACCTTCTATGAAGGCCCCGACGACATCCACACCGTGGGCCGCAACGCGAGCAAGACCGAGCCGGCGCGCTTCGTGGTGTTCATCCTGAAGGACAAGGGCAAGCCCCTGGTGATGCCCGTCCACTGACGGGGCCCCGCCGCCCCAGGGACGGGGCGGCTCGACGGACGATTTCCCAAGACGCGTCACAAACGCACTGGCAGAATCGTCTGGATGGGTATGAATGAAGCCACCGCGACCTTTTCCGCCCTGCGGCCGCGCCTGCATGGCATCGCCTACCGCATGCTCGGCTCCGTCGCGGAGTCCGAAGACGTGGTCCAGGACATCTGGCTGAGTTGGAACGGCGTCGAGCACGACACCATCGACAATCCCGAAGCCTGGCTGGTGGCCGCCACCACGCGACGCGCCATCGACCGGCTGCGCGCCGCCAAGGCGCGGCGCGAGGAGTACGTGGGGATCTGGCTGCCAGAGCCGATCCTGACTGACGAGGGCGCGTCGCCCGAGGAAGTGCAGGAACTGGCAGGCGATGTCTCTGTCGCGTTCCTCTTGCTGCTTGAGCGCCTCTCCCCGGAAGCGCGGGCCGCGTTCATCCTTCGCGAGGTGCTGGATGCCGACTATCCCGAGATCGCCGACACCCTGGGCAAGAGCGAGGCAGCCTGCCGCCAGCTCGTGCATCGGGCGAAGGACCAGCTGCGCGACGAGCGTCCGCGCCAGACGGTACCGCACGACACGAACCTGGGCCTGATGCGCCGCTTCGCCGACGCGATGATGCGCGGCGATTTCCAGACGCTTCGGGCGCTGCTGGCCGTGGACGCCGAGCTCCGCGGTGACGGCGGCGGCAAGGTCACCACGTTCCCGAAACCGATGATCGGCGGCCAGCGTATCGCCCAGCTGTTCTTCGCCGCGCACCTTCGCTTCGGCGAGGGCGTGCAGGTGCGCCTTGCGCGCATCAACGGCGAGTGGTCGCTGCTTCGCTACATCGACGGCGAACTGGAATCGGCACAGACGTATGTGACCGACGGGGAGAAGATCCTCAGCATCCACGTACAGCGCAATCCGGACAAGCTTGCCCGGATTGCGCGCGGATTGCAGGGTTTCCAGGCGGCGTAAGGCCGTCCCTCTGCGTTACTCCGTCGTGCCTGCGTTTACCCCGTCGTTCCTGCGAAGGCAGGAACCCAGCAACTCGTTCTCGCATCGCCGCGTCAAAGTCACTGGGCCCCTGCCTTCGCAGGGGCGACGTGTCGGTTAGCTGTAGCGTACGCGGATGATCTCGTAGTTCTTCACGCCGTTGGGCGCCTTGAACTCGAACTCGTCGCCTTCGGTCTTGCCGATGAGGGCGCGGGCAATCGGCGACGACACGGCGATGAGGTTCTGCTTGATGTCGGCCTCGATGTCGCCAACGATCGTGTAGCTCACTTCCGTGTCGGAATCGAGATCCACGAGGTCGACGATGGCACCGAAGACGATTTTCTTTCCGGGGTTCAGGCGTTCGGTATCGATCACTTCGGAGTTCGACAGCGCGGCCTCCAGTTCATTGATGCGGCCTTCGTTGAACCCGTGCAACTCGCGCGCAGCGTGGTACTCGGCGTTTTCCTTGAGATCGCCGTGCGCACGCGCCTCGGCCACGGCGTTGATCAGCTCCTGGCGCTTCGGGCCCTTGAGCTGTTCCAGTTCGGCGCGGAGACGATCCGCGCCCTTCTTGGTCAACGGGGGACGTGTGCTGCTCATGCGTGAAGCTCCTTGTGCAGGTCCTGCAGGCTGTTGACTTCGCCATCGGCGTGGAAGTCGAGCGAGTGCACCAGGGCACGCGCGCCTGCGACGGTCGTGGAATACGTGACGCGCTGCTGCAGCGCTTCGCGGCGGATCGAGAACGAGTCGGAAATGGCCTGCTTGCCTTCCGTCGTGTTGACGATATAGACCACTTCGCCGTTCTTGATCAGGTCGACGATGTGCGGACGGCCCTCGAGCACCTTGTTGATGCGCTCGCAGGCCACGCCGTTGTCCTGCAGGAACTTTGCCGTGCCCGAGGTGGCGACGATGACATAACCGCGCTCGGCCACGTCCTTCGCGATCGGCAGCAGGCGGTCCTTGTCCGCGTCACGCACGGACATGAACACCTTGCCCTTCGGCGGTGCCTTGATGCCGGCGGCCTCGTGGCCGCGCGCGAACGCGGCGCCGAAGCTGCGGCCCACGCCCATCACTTCGCCGGTGGAGCGCATCTCCGGGCCAAGGATCGGATCGACGTTCTGGAACTTCAGGAACGGGAAGATCGCTTCCTTGACGGAGTAGTACGACGGGATGATTTCCTTCGTGGCACCCTGGTCGGCAAGTGTGCGGCCGGCCATGGCGCGCGCGGCGATCTTCGCCAGCGACATGCCCGTGGCCTTGCATACGAACGGCACCGTGCGCGAGGCGCGCGGGTTCACCTCGAGGATGAACACGTCGTCCCCCTGGATGGCGAACTGCGTGTTCATGAGGCCGACGACCTTCAGCTCCTGCGCCATCAGCTTCACCTGGCGGCGCATTTCGTCCTGCACTTCCGCGCTGAGCGAGTACGGCGGCAGCGAGCAGGAGGAATCGCCCGAGTGCACGCCGGCTTCCTCGATGTGCTCCATGATGCCACCCACCAGCACGTTGCCTTCGGCATCCGCAACGATGTCCACGTCCACTTCCACCGCGTGGTCGAGGAAGCGGTCGAGCAGCACGGGCGACTCGTTCGAGACCTGCACCGCCTCGCGGATATAGCGCGAAAGATCGGCGTCGGCGTACACGATTTCCATGGCGCGGCCGCCGAGCACGTAGCTGGGGCGCACCACCAACGGGTAGCCGATCTCGCGCGCCAGCGCCAGCGCTTCGTCGGCGTTGCGCGCGGTGCGGTTCGGCGGCTGCTTCAAGCCGAGCTTCTGGATCATTTTCTGGAAGCGCTCGCGGTCTTCCGCGAGGTCGATCGAATCGGCGCTGGTGCCGATGACCGGCACGCCGGCCGCTTCGAGAGCGCGCGCCAGCTTCAGCGGCGTCTGGCCGCCGTACTGCACGATGACGCCCTTCGGCTTTTCGAGGTCCACGATTTCCAGCACGTCTTCCAGCGTCAGCGGCTCGAAGTACAAGCGGTCGGAGGTGTCGTAGTCCGTGGAAACAGTTTCCGGGTTGCAGTTGACCATGATGGTTTCGAAACCATCCTCGCGCAGGGCGAGCGCGGCGTGCACGCAGCAGTAGTCGAACTCGATGCCCTGGCCGATGCGGTTCGGACCGCCGCCGAGCACGATGATCTTGTCCTTGTCGCTCGGATTGGCCTCGCACTCCTCCTCGTAGGTGGAGTACATGTACGCGGTGGTCGTGGCGAACTCAGCGGCGCAGGAATCCACCCGCTTGTACACCGGGCGGACGCCAAGGGTGCGGCGCACGTGGCGCACGGCCGCCTCGTCGGTGCCGACCAGTTCGGCCAGCCGCGCGTCGGAGAAGCCCATGCGCTTCAGCTCGCGCATGCGCGGCTCGTCGAGCGCCGCGATGCCCTGGCGCTGCACTTCGCCTTCCGTCATCACGATGTCCTCGAACGCGGCGAGGAACCAGGGATCGATGCGGGTCAGCTCGTGCACTTCCTCCAGCGAGAGGCCGGCGCGGAAGGCATCGGCCACGTGGAAGACACGGTCCGGACGCGGCTCGCGCAGTTCGCGCTTGAGCGTCTGGAAGCCTTCCTCGCTGCCGATGTCCAGGCCAGTGGGGTTAAGCCCATTCTTGCCGATTTCCAGACCGCGCAGGGCCTTCTGCATCGACTCGTGGAAGGTGCGGCCCATCGCCATGACCTCGCCCACCGACTTCATCTGGGTGGTGAGGCGCGCATCGGCAGCCGGGAACTTCTCGAAGGCGAAACGAGGAATCTTGGTGACGACGTAGTCGATGGACGGTTCGAACGACGCCGGCGTGAGGCCGCCGGTGATGTCGTTCTTCAGTTCGTCGAGCGTGTAGCCCACGGCCAGCTTGGCCGCGACCTTGGCGATCGGGAAACCGGTGGCCTTGGAGGCCAGCGCCGACGAGCGCGACACGCGCGGATTCATCTCGATGACCACGACGCGGCCGTCTTCGGCGTTGATGCCGAACTGCACGTTGGAGCCGCCGGTATCGACGCCGATCTTGCGCAGCACCGCGATGGAGGCGTTGCGCAGGCGCTGGTATTCCTTGTCCGTCAGCGTCTGCGCCGGCGCGACCGTGATGGAGTCGCCGGTGTGCACGCCCATCGGATCGAAGTTCTCGATCGAGCACACGATGATGCAGTTGTCCGCCTTGTCGCGGACCACTTCCATCTCGAATTCCTTCCAGCCCAGCACCGACTCCTCGACCAGCACCTCGTGCACGGGCGAGAGTTCGAGGCCGCGGCCGACGATCTCGACGAACTCTTCCTTGTTATAGGCGATGCCGCCGCCGGAGCCGCCGAGCGTGAAGCTCGGGCGGATGATGGTCGGGAAACCGACCGTGGTCTGGATTTCCAGCGCCTGCTCCATCGAGCGCGCCACTTCCGCCTTGGGGCATTCGAGACCGATGTCGGCCATGGCCTTGCGGAACAGGTCGCGATCCTCGGCCATGCGAATGGCCTCGCGCGACGCGCCGATCAGCTCCACACCGTACTTCTCGAGCACGCCGTTGTCGGCGAGATCGAGGGCGCAGTTGAGGCCCGTCTGGCCGCCCATCGTCGGCAGCACCGCATCGGGGCGCTCCTTGGCGATGATGCGCTCCACGGTCTGCCAGTTGATCGGCTCGATGTAGACGGCGTCTGCCGTCTCGGGATCGGTCATGATCGTCGCCGGGTTCGAATTCACCAGGACGACGCGGTAGCCCTCTTCCTTCAGGGCCTTGCAGGCCTGGGCTCCGGAATAGTCGAACTCGCAGGCCTGGCCGATGACGATCGGGCCGGCGCCGATGACGAGGATGGTCTTGATGTCGCTGCGCTTTGGCATGCTTTCTCTCGCAAATCGATGGCGTGGGAGGACGGCGTCAAAGAGGGGCGTCAGGACGCCTTCTTCGCCTTGTGCGCTTCCATCGCGGCAATGAATGTGTCGAACAGGTAGCCGACGTCTTCCGGGCCCGGGCTGGCTTCCGGGTGGCCCTGGAAGCAGAACGCGGGCCGGTCGGTGAGGGCGAAGCCCTGCAGCGAGCCGTCGAACAGCGAGGTGTGGGTCACACGGACATTGGCCGGCAGCGTGGCGGGATCCACGGCAAAACCGTGGTTCTGCGAGCTGATCAGCACGCGGCCCGTGTCGTGGTCCTTCACGGGGTGGTTCGCGCCGTGGTGGCCGAACTTCATCTTCAGTGTCTTGGCGCCCACGGCCAGCGCCATGATCTGGTGGCCGAGGCAGATGCCGAAGGTGGGAATCTTCGTGTCGAGGATCTGCTTCGTCGATTCGATGGCGTAGTCGCACGCGGCCGGGTCGCCGGGGCCGTTGGCGAGGAAGACGCCGTCGGGGTTCATGGCGAGCACCTCGGCGGCCGGCGTCTGGGCCGGAACCACCGTGATGTCGACGCCACGGCCGGCGAGCAGGCGCAGGATGTTCTGCTTCACGCCGTAGTCGTACGCCACCACCTTGAACTTCTTGGGCGCGTTGTAGAACGCCTGCTTGTCGAGGTCGTATACGCCTTCGGACCACTGGTAGGTCTTGGTGGTGCTCACGACCTTCGCGAGGTCCATGCCGTTGAGACCGGGGAAGGCCTTCGCCTTTGCCACGGCGGCGTCGACGTCGATCGCGTCGCCGGCGACGATGCAGCCGTTCAGCGCGCCCTTCTCGCGAAGGATGCGGGTGAGCCGGCGCGTGTCGATGCCCGCGATGGCGACGATGCCATGGCGCTGGAGGTAGTGCGGCAGCGGTTCCAGGCTGCGCCAGTTGCTGGCGAGGCGCGGCACGTCGCGCACGATGAGCCCCGCCGCGTGAACGCGGTCGGCCTCGACGTCGACGTCGTTGGTACCGGTGTTGCCGATGTGCGGATACGTGAGGGTGACGATCTGGCGCGAGTACGACGGGTCGGTCAGGATTTCCTGGTAACCGGTCATGGCGGTGTTGAACACCACCTCGCCGACTGTCTCACCGCGGGCACCGACCGCGTGGCCGTGAAAAACGCTGCCGTCTTCGAGAGCAAGCAGAGCAGGAGTACGCATGGGATGGCCGCCTTCGGGTGCAGCAAAGCCCGCAAGCCAGCGTGAAGCGGCTCGTGGGCCTTGGGGAAAAGGAATCGTTGGGCGGGAAAGAATGATAGATGACAGGCCGCATTCTGTCCACCGGAAACGATGTCTGAACGCGTAGGAAAATGCCCCTGGGAACACACTCCGGCACGATACAATCCCTCCGGAGTACTTACCCGAGAATCGATCGCATGCTGCTCGACCCCGCGCGCCTGGAACGTCCCGACACCGACATCCGGCACGAGCCGTTCTCGTTCATGATCGCGCACGGGCAGCTTCCGGACGAGGCGCGCGGCGACCTGGACCGCGATTTCCCCCAATACGGCAGCGCGGGTTTCTTCCCCTACGACGCCAGCGACTGCGGCCCATCGGTGAACGAGCTGGTGGCGCAGATGACCTCGCGGGAGTTTTCGGCTGCGATCGGCCGGCACCTGGGCATCGAGGGGCTGGAGAACTACCCCACCCTGGTCACCCTGTGCCGCCTGCTGAACCGCCGGCACGGCACCATCCACACCGACAGCAAGTCGAAGATCGCCACGGCGCTTATCTACCTCAACCCGATGTGGCCCGACACCAGCGACGGCTGCCTGCGTTTCCTTCGCTCGATCAATGACATCGACGATGTCGTTGCACCGGAGTTGAAGCCGCTCTACGGCGAGTTCGCCGTCTTCCGCCGCGCGGAGAACTCCTTCCACGGCCATCTGCCCTACGAGGGCGAGCGCCGCGTGATCCAGGTGGCCTGGCTCACCTCGGAGGAAGAGAAGGTCCGCAAGACGAAGCGCGGCAAGTTCTCGCGGGCCTTCAAGAAGATCTTCGGCAAGCTGGATCGTAAGGTAGGCGCCGACCGCGACCGCAACGCGTCGCACCCGGACTGAGCCCTCCCCCGCTGCCCGCCCTGTAGGAGCGCGCCCTACGCGCGACATCTCTTCGAGCCAGTTCCCAAGCTTGCGCGCCAGCTCCAAGGCTCCGCCTCAAAGCATGTCGCGCGCAGGGCGCGCTCCTACAGGGTTTCGCGTGTCAGCGGCCGCCGAAGTACCAGCCCACGAACAGCGCAAACACGCCGTAGAGCGCCCCGATGGGCATGAGCCAGCGCGCCTCCACCGACCCGCGGCGGAACATCGCCCACAGCGCCACCACCGCCACGGCGGTGATCGCGCCGGCCACGATCAACGGCGTATCGAACAGCCACGGCGTGGCGAACAAGGCCAGCGAGCTGGGAATGGTGGCCTGGATCATCATGGCCCCCGAAATATTCGCCAGCGCCAGCCGCTCCTTGCCCTGCCTGACCCAGATCAGGGCATTCACGGTCTCGGGCAGTTCGGTGGCGACCGGGCTCAGTACCAGGGCGACCAGGTGCGGCGAGAGGTGCAGGAATTCGCCCAGCGATTCGAGTTGCCAGACGAAGGTGCGCGAGGCGACGGCGATCACCAGCAAGGCAAGACCGGTCTGCAATACCACCCAGCGCATGGCCGGATTCGGATCGTCGCGACGAAAGGTCAGCGGTTCCAGTTCCTCGTCCCCCGGGCCACTCGTGTCGTCGCGCATCTCGCGCCAGACGTAGAACGCATACGCCAGCAGGAAGAGCACGCCCAGCCAGGGCTTCCAGGCGAACGCCACGAGTCCGAGGCCGATCTTCACGATGAAGATGCCGAGGAACCAGGCCTGGTCCCGGGCCAGACGCCGATTGTCCACGCGCACCCTCGAATCGTTGCGCTTCAGTCGCTTACGGCCCGCATATAAAGCGAATCCGACGACCGCGTAGGCGATGGTGGCCAGCACCAGCGGGCCGCCCAGGGCTGCCCCCACGCCGATGTCTTTCGCTTCCGGGGTCTTGCCGAAGACGACGGCGACAAAGGTCACCGCGCTCTCTGGCAACGCCGTACCGAAGGCCGCCAGCACCGTGCCCGTGGTAGTCGAACCGAGATTGAGTTTGCGCCCGAACCATTCGACGCCATTGACGAAGTACTCGCAGGCGAAATAGATAGCCCCGGCCGATACCAGGAACAGGAAGCAGGTAAGGAGCATGTTTCACACAAGGCCGGGCGAGCATACGGAACCGATGGCGCAACGACACGGCTCGCCCGGCCCGGGTGAGCATGTCGATGGCCAAAGGTCTCGCCGGGCCGGCGGGCGCGCTGCGCTCCGCTGCCGTTCGCGCCATGGGGTGGTTAAACCGCCAAGTCTGTTGACGCGAACTCCTCAGGGGGAAAGAGGATGGCTACTCCCCAATGACTTCGGCGCGGATGTTAACACGCCTTCGAGGTGGCGATCACATCTTCGATGGTCCACGCGCCGGGGGCACGGCCGGCGATCCAGGCGGCTGCTTCGAGCGCGCCGCGCGCGAAGATGGAGCGGTCGCTGGCGCGATGGCCGAGCTCGATGCGCTCGCCCTGCCCCATCAGCAGCGCCTGGTGCTCGCCGACGATGTCGCCGCCTCGCACCACCGCGAAACCGATCGTGCCGGTCTTGCGGGGTCCGGTCCGCCCTTCGCGGGCGTACACCGCCAGGTCGTCGAGCGTGGCGCCGCGCCCTTCCGCCGCCGCGTGGCCGAGGGCCAGCGCCGTGCCGGAAGGGGCGTCTTCCTTGCGGTTGTGGTGCGCTTCGAGAATGTCGAGGTCCCAGCCCGGCAGCGCGGCCGCGGCTTCGCGCAACAACCGTGTGAGCACGGCCACGCCGAGGCTGAAGTTCGCGGCACGCAGCACGGCGATGCGCTCTGCGGATTTCGCGAGGCGCTCCTCGATCGCTGGCGACAGGCCCGTAGTGCCCGTGACCAGGGCGGCGCCGCTGGCGTCGCAGTAATCCAGTGCGCCGGCGAGCCCCTCGGGACCGCTGAAGTCGACGACCACATCGGCCGCGCCGTCGCCGGACCAGTCAGTGAAGCGGATCGGCGAGACGTCGCCGTATACCGCCTTGCCCAAACGGATGGACGTCGAAGAGACCACCGCGCGCACGAGCTCGAAGCGTTCGTCGTCGCGCACGAGGGCCAGCAAGGCGAGGCCCATGCGGCCGGAGGCGCCGCTGATGGCGAGACGGACTGGACGGGTCATGCGGGGAACTCTTTCGACGAGGGATGGCCATGCTAGTGGATAGCCGGGCGGTACGTGTACCAGTGGCGTGTGCTTGTTGGCGTCGCCGCTTTAGCGCCCCGTTCTTGTAGGAGCCGCAATAGCGGCGAGGAAACATGCCTCGCCGCTTCAGCGCTTCGTCGGCTCTCGCCGCTACAGCGGCTCCTACAACAGAGCGTCCGGTGCGGCTCAGGACGTCACGCGCGACCAGAAATCTTTCACCCCGTCCATGAACGTGGTGGAGCGCGGCGTGTGTTTCGCGGCTTCCTCGCCGACGAAGGTGGCCTCCAGCTGCTGCAGCAGATCGCGCTGTTCCTTCGTGAGGCGCACTGGGGTTTCCACGACCACCGTGCAGATGAGATCGCCCGTGCGCCCGCCGCGCACCGACTTCACACCACGGCCACGCAACCGGAACTGCTGTCCCGTCTGCGTTTCCGGCGGCACGTTCACCGGCACTTCGCCTTCCAGCGTCGGCACCATCAGTTCGGTACCCAGCGCCGCCTGGGCGAAGCGGATCGGCATCTCGCAGTAAAGGTCGGAACCGTCGCGCTGGAAAATGGCGTGCTCGCGAACGCGCACTTCCACGTAGAGATCGCCCGCCGGCGCACCCGCCGGGCCGGCTTCGCCCTGCCCCGTGAGGCGGATGCGGTCGCCATTGTCCACGCCGGCCGGAATGCGCACCGAGAGCGTGCGCTCTTCTTCGAGACGTCCTTCGCCATGGCATTTCTTACAGGGCTTGTCGATTTTCTGGCCGGACCCGTGACAGGTCGGGCATGCCTGCTGAATGGAGAAGATGCCGTTCTGCATGCGCACGCGGCCATGGCCTGCGCAGGTGCTGCACTTGGACACCTTGCCGTCTTCCGAACCCGTGCCGTTGCAGTGGTGGCAGTTGACCTGGGTGGGCACCTCGATCTTCTTCTCGACGCCGAACACGGCCTCCTCGAGATCGAGGTCCATCATGTAACGCAGATCGGCGCCGCGGCGCGCGCGCTGGCGTCCGCCGCCCCCGCCGAAGATGTCGCCGAAAATGTCGCCGAAGATATCGCCCACGTCGCCGAATCCGGCGCCGTTACCGCGACCGAAACCGCCACCCTCGAAGGCCGCATGACCGTACTGGTCATAGGCCGCGCGCTTCTGCGCGTCGGAGAGGATGTCGTAGGCTTCCTTCGCTTCCTTGAATTTCTCGATCGCATCCGGATCGTCGGGATTGCGATCGGGGTGGTACTTCATCGCGACGCGACGAAAGGTCTTCTTGAGGTCGCCCTCCGTCACGGTGCGTTCGACACCGAGGATTTCGTAGTAGTCGCGCTTGCTCATAGTTGCGTCAGTCAGCCGCTACGCGGCTTGTAAGTCGGCGGCGAGCCGCCTGTGAACCGTCAGTTTCGGCGCGGAGCTTCCGTGCCAGACCACCCATGAGCGCAAACAGCTGCTCGACGTCGAAAAGAATCGGATCCACGTCAGCCATGTCCATACTCCCCACCAGCCTGAGTTACGTATCCAACTCGCCCAAAGACCCCCGCGCGATCATCAAGAAGCGTTCCATCTCCCTTCGGGACCCTCTGCAGGCTCCTTCCGCGATATTCGAGGGAACGCTCACAGAAGCCCTGCGGAGCTGAGAAACAAGTCCGAAACGTTCGTCCTCTGGCAGCTCGCGCGTCAGCACGTAGATCCTACGCGCCAGATCCATCGCTTGCCGCCAGACCAAAAGCTTGTGATGGGGTCGAGACATCCTTGCCTCCATGAAAACGCGCGGACCCAAATGGCCCGCGCGATTCTACTTACTGTTCACGCTTTACGCTTCACACCCTTACTTCTTGTCGTCCTTGACTTCGGTGAACTCGGCATCGACCACGTCGTCGGGCTGGGCCGAGCCGCCACCCGGTGCGGACTGCTGCGAGGTGTCCTGCGAACCGCCGGCCTGGGCCGCGGCGTACAGGGACTGCGCCACCTGCTCGAGATTGGTGATCTTCGCCTCGATGGCGGCCTTGTCGTCGCCGTCCTTCACCTTCTCAAGTTCGGACACCGCGCCGTCGATGCTGGCCAGCTGCTCGGCCGGCACCTTGCCGCCGTGTTCCTTCAGCTGGCTGCGCGTGGCGTGGACCAGCTGATCGGCCTTGTTGCGCACCTGCACCAGCTCGTGGAACTTCTTGTCTTCCTCGCGGTTGGCCTCGGCGTCGGCCACCATGCGCTGGATTTCTTCGTCCGAGAGGCCGGAACCGGCCTTGATCTCGATCTTCTGCTCCTTGCCGGTGTCCTTGTCCTTGGCCGACACGTGCAGGATGCCGTTGGCGTCGATATCGAAGGTGACTTCGATCTGCGGCGTGCCGCGCGGCGCCGGGCGGATGCCCTGCAGGTCGAACTTGCCGAGCGACTTGTTGGCGTTGGCGCGCTCGCGCTCGCCCTGCAGCACGTGCACGGTGACCGCGGTCTGGTTGTCGTCGGCCGTGGAGAAGACCTGCGAGGCCTTGGTCGGCACCGTGGTGTTCTTCTCGATGAGCTTCGTCATCACGCCGCCCATGGTCTCGATACCGAGCGACAGCGGGGTGACGTCGAGCAGCAGCACGTCCTTCACCGAACCGCCCAGCACGCCGCCCTGGATCGCGGCACCGACGGCGACGGCTTCATCCGGGTTGACGTCCTTGCGCGCTTCCTTGCCGAAGAAGTCCTTCACGGCTTCCTGCACCTTGGGCATGCGGGTCTGACCGCCGACGAGGATGACCTCGTTGATGTCGGACACGCGCAGGCCGGCGTCGTTGAGCGCGGTGCGGCACGGCTCGATGGTGCGCTTCACCAGGTCTTCCACCAGCGACTCGAGCTTGGCGCGGGTCAGCTTGATGTTGAGGTGCTTCGGGCCCGACGCATCGGCCGTGACGTACGGCAGGTTCACGTCGGTCTGGTGCGACGAGGAGAGCTCGATCTTGGCGCGCTCGGCGGCGTCCTTCAGACGCTGCAGCGCGAGCTGGTCCTGGCGCAGGTCGATGCCCTGCTCCTTCTTGAACTCTTCCACGAGGTAGTCGATGACGCGGTTGTCGAAGTCTTCGCCACCGAGGAAGGTGTCGCCGTTGGTGGCCAGCACTTCGAACTGCTTCTCGCCGTCGACGTTGGCGATCTCAATGATCGACACGTCGAAGGTGCCGCCGCCGAGGTCGTACACGGCGATCTTGCGGTCGCCCGAGGCGGTCTTGTCGAGGCCGTAGGCCAGCGCGGCCGCGGTCGGCTCGTTGATGATGCGCTTGACGTCGAGGCCCGCGATGCGGCCAGCGTCCTTGGTGGCCTGGCGCTGGCTGTCGTTGAAGTAGGCCGGCACGGTGATGACCGCTTCGGTGACCGGCTCGCCCAGGAAGTCCTCGGCGGTCTTCTTCATCTTCATGAGGACCTTCGCGGAGACTTCCTGCGGGGCCATCTTCTTGCCATCGGCCGTCTGCACCCACGCGTCGCCGTTCTCGTGAGCGACGATGCCGTAGGGCACGATCTTGATGTCCTTCTGCACCTCCGCGTCGGTGAACTTGCGGCCGATGAGGCGCTTCACCGCGTAGAACGTGTTCTTCGGATTGGTGACGCTCTGACGCTTGGCCGGCGCGCCGACCAGAACCTCATTGTCCTTGGTGAACGCGACGATGGACGGCGTGGTGCGATCGCCCTCCGCGTTCTCGATAACGCGTGCGGTCGAACCCTCCATCACCGCCACGCAGGAGTTGGTCGTACCGAGGTCGATGCCGATGATCTTGGCCATTGAAGTTGCTCCGTATTTCTAAGCGGCCCCCGCGGCCGCGACTGTTTGTGAAAGTGGGGACCGGCCCCATCGATTCAATGCCTGGTGAGACTCCCCACAGGGCGCGAATCCGCGCCGCATGGGGCTTTGTTCAGTTGTCGCGCACGACGGCGACCAGCGCCGGACGCAGCAGACGGTCGTTGAGTACGAAACCCTTCTGGACCACCGCAACCACCGTGCCCGGCGGATGCTCGTTCGACTCGACCGAGCTGATGGCCTGGTGATGTTCCGGATTGAACGGCTGGTGGAGGGGGTCGATGACGGTAAGACCGTTCGACTGCGTGACCTTCTCCAGCTGCTTCAGGGTCAGCTCAAGGCCTTCGCGCAGCGTCTTCGCATCGGCGGAGTCGTTCGTGAGGCCGAGCACGATGCCGTCGTAGACCGGAAGCAGGTCGCCCAGCAGTTTCTCGTTCGCGAAACGGCGCGCTTGCTCGAGGTCGCGCTGAAGGCGGCGGCGCTGGTTCTCGATCTCCGCCCGCTCGCGCAGGACCGTTTCGCGCGCTCCGGCCAGTTCGGACTCCAGGGCGCCGAGCTTCGCGGTGAGGGCGTCGAGATCGGCGTTCACGCCGCCGTCCGCCGCACCGCCGTCCTGCACCTGATCCGGCACATGGGGATCGTTGTTCTGCATGCTTGCTCCAAATGTCAGCTAACCGGCCCGCTTCCATAAGCGGCCGAACATTCGCGGGAAATAGTAAACCCGCCTCCCGGGGCGGTTTATGAGGTCGCCGCGGCGCGATTCAAGGCGTCGCTCAGCAATCCGGCCGTGGCCTGCACCACCGGAATCACCCGCTCATATGCCATACGCGTCGGTCCAATAACTCCGATCGCGCCGAGCATGCGGCCGCCGGTGCCGTAGGTGGCGGTAACGATGCTGCAGCCGTCAAGGGCCGAGAAGCCGGATTCCTCGCCGATGAAAAGGCGCACGCCCGGGGCCTGGACACACATTTCCATGAGCTGGAGCAGATCGCGCTTCTGCTGGAAGGCGTCGAACAGCTCGCGGAGCCGGTCGATGTCGGCCAGCTCGGAATACCCCATGAGGTTGGTCTGGCCGCTCACCAGCACGTCGTCGGCGTCTTCGTCGTGGGCGAACGAGGCCGTGGCGAGCTCCACCGCGCTGGCCAGCATGCGGTTGAGCTCCCCGCCGGCCTCGCGCAGTTCCGAGGCCAGATGGGCCCGGATGTCCGCCAGCCGGAGGCCGGCGAACTGCGTGTTGAGGTAGTTGGCGGCCTGTTCCAGCTCGCTCGCATCGAGCGGCCGGGCCAGCTGCACCACCCGGTTCTGTACCTGGTTGTCGGAGAACACCAGGATCACGAGCACCCGGGCGTCGGGCAGCGACACGAAGTCGATATGGCGCAGCGGGAAGTCGCCCTGCCGCGGCACGGTGACGACGCCGGCGAAGCGGGTCATGGCCGAAAGCAGGTTCGACACGTTGCCCAGCAGGTCGCGCGTGGTGGTCTGGTGCGGCGGCAGGCCGCCCTGCAGGCGCGCCATCTCGTCGCGCGGCAGCGGCTTCAGTTCAAGCAGGCTGTCCACGAACAGGCGCAGACCGCGTGGCGTGGGGACACGGCCCGCCGAGGTGTGCGGGGAGGCCACCAGCCCGGCTTCTTCCAGGTCCGCCATGATGTTGCGGATGGTGGCGGGGCTGACTTCCAGGCCGGATGACTTCGCGAGCGTGCGCGAGCCGACCGGCTCGCCGTCGGAAAGGTATTGGGATATCAGGGTCCGCAGCAGCCGGCGCGCGCGAGCATCGATGTCGTGACCGGAAAACGGGTTCATGCGCAGGAGTGTCGGAATGGGCCGGATCGTTCGCTATCAATAAGGTCTTGCCGTCCGGCTTGCAAGTCTCGGCTCTTGCGACGCCGCTGCCGCTACAATCGGCGCGATTCCATCCGCCGACTCGGGTCCCATGCTCACCTCGCTCTACGTCCGCCAGTTCGCCGTCGTCGAAGAAGCCGAGGTCGCGTTCGGTCCCGGCCTCACTGTGGTCAGCGGGGAAACGGGTGCCGGCAAGTCGCTCCTGGTCGATGCGCTCATGCTCCTGGCCGGCGCGCGTGCCGACAGCGGCATGGTGCGCGCCGGCAGCGACCGTGCCGAACTGGCCGCGGAATTCGACCTCACGGGCCTCCCGGACGCCCTGTCCTGGCTGCGCCAGGAGGAACTGGACGACGGCGACACCTGCCAGCTCCGGCGCGTCATCCGTACCGAAGGCAGCTCGCGCGGGTGGATCAACGGCCGTCCCGCCAGCCTCGCCCAGATGTCGGCGCTGGCCGCGCTGATTGTCGAGATCCACGGCCAGCACGAACACCAGGCCCTGCTTTCCCGGCAACACCAGATGGCCCTGCTGGACGCGTATGCCGGCAACGAGGAACGGCTGGCCCGCGTGCGCGACACGGCCCGCGCCTGGCGCGACGCCGTGGCGCGCATCCGCGCGCTGTCCGGGGGCGACGATCGCGAACGGCAGATCGAACTGCTCGCGCACGAACTGGAAGAACTGGAGCGCTGGGCCCTGGCGCCTTCCGCGCTGGAAGACCTGGAAGCACAGCACCGCCGCCTCGCCAACGCGGGCAGGCTCGCCGAAGGCGCCAACGGCATCGTCGAAATGCTGGACGGCGAGAGCGAGTTCGCCATCGGCCGCGCCCTGCTCCGCGCCCATGCCGAGCTGTCGCGCCTGTCCGAACTGGACGGCACCCTGACGCCGCTGCTCGAACTGCTCGACAGCGCGCAGATCCAGGTGGGCGAAGCGGTGGACGGCCTCGGCCGCTACGCGCAGGACGTGGAACTGGATCCGGAACGCCTGGCCGAGGTCGACACGCACCTCACCCACCTGCACGACCTTTCCCGCCGCTATCGCCTGCCGATCGAGGAACTGTTCGCCAAGGCCGACGAAGTGCGCGGGCGCCTGGCCGAACTCGAAGGTGCGGGCGAAGCGCTGGACCGGCTGGCCAGCGAGCGCGACCGCCTGCGCAAGGAATACGACGTGGCAGCCGCCGCGCTGTCGAAGGCTCGCACGGAAGCCGCCGGCCAGCTCGGCACGGCGGTGGCCGCCCTCATGGGCGAACTCGGCATGGCCGGCGGCCGTCTGGAGGTATCGCTGGAACCCGCCGAAGGCGACGAACCGGACCCGCAAGGCCGCGAGCGCTGCGAATTGCTGGTCAGTGCCAACCCCGGACAACCGCCTCGCCCGCTGCGCAAAGTCGCTTCCGGCGGCGAACTCGCACGCATCAGCCTCGCCATCGAAGTGGCCACGCTGGGCAACGACAACATCGGCTGCATGATCTTCGACGAGGTGGACACCGGCATCGGCGGCGCCGTGGCGGAAGTGGTGGGCCAGAAGCTGCGCGCCCTCGGCGAGCGCGTGCAGGTGCTCTGCGTCACGCACCTTCCGCAGGTGGCCGCACAGGGCCACTCGCACCTGCAGGTGGCGAAGGAAAGCGACGGCGAGGCCACCCGGACCCGCATCCATGCATTGAACGATGCCGGCCGCCGCGACGAACTCAGCCGCATGCTGGGCGGCGTGGAGATCACGAAGGAAACGCGCGCCCACGCGAAGAAGATGCTGGACCGCGCGCAGGGGTAAACAGCCGGAAACCGAGCGTAGGAGCGCGCCTTGCGCGCGACATGTCTTAAGGCCGCGCCTCGGAACTGGCGCACCAGCTTGCGGACTGGTCCGAAAAGCCGTCGCGCGCAGGGCGCGCTCCTACTAGAGGGTGCCGGCCTCAGCTGCGGATCAGCCCGCGCTCCTGCGCCATGCGATACAGATCCAGCTCCGAACCCGCATTGAGCTTGTTCATCACCGCGGCGCGATGGATGTAGATCGTCTTCTGCCCGATACCCAGTTCCGCCGCCACCTGTTTCGGCGCCCGGCCGATGGCCAGCAGCAGGAACACTTCGCGCTCGCGTGCGGTCAGCCGGTTGAACGGGTCGAGGTCGGTCGTGGCCCTGCCCGAGCGCCGTTCCCGCAGATCCGAACTCAGGTACTGGTCGCCGCCGAGCACCGAACGGACGGCGGCCACCAGTTCCTCCGGCGCCACGCCCTTGGTGACGTAGCCGCGCGCGCCGCGACGGAGCGCTTCGGAAACGTAAGGCTCACCGTCGTGCATGCTCAGCACCACGATCTTCATGTCGGGCGCGATACTCGCCAGGTGCTCGATCAGCGGTAGGCCGCTGCCGTCGGGCAGCGACAGATCGACGGCCACCAGATCGGGACGATGCTGGGTGACCGCTTCCACCGCCTCGTCGGCATTGCGCGCCTCGGCGACGACGTCCAGGTCGGGTTCCAGCTCGATGAGTCGCTTGAAACCTTCGCGGACGATGGCGTGGTCATCTACTAGGACGATTCTTGGCATGGGTTGAATGTAGCAGGCTCTCCCGACGCGTGCGTACGGGGGCATGAAACCCGGCGACGGCGCGCACCCGCCGTGTACCATTCCGGCATGCGCTTATCTGGCTTCTCCCGCTTTGCCGGCCCATTGATCGCCCTGGCCTATGCTGCCGCCTGGGTCATGCTGTGGCCGACCGAGCAACCCTACTGGGTTCTTCCCTTCGGCCTGCGCTTCGGCGCGCTGCTGCTCACGCGCAGCCGCAACTGGCTGTGGATTCTCGGCGCGGAGATCGTCGCCAGCGCTTTCTGCGAGTGGCGAAGCGGGCTGCCGATCGGCGGGGCCGGCTTCCTTCTGGGCGACGCGCCCGAGCCGCTGATGGTGGCGGCGTGCCTCTGGCTGCTGCGCCGGGCACACCTCCACGCCAGCCTGAGCACGCCGGAAGACGTCGCCCGCCTGCTGCTGTCGGCCATGGTGACGGCGACAGTCGCCACCGCGGGCAACGCCGCCATGATGGCCTCGATGCATCCCGCCGCTCCGGTGGAAATGCTCGGCACCACGTTCGGCAGCGACCTGCTCGGCAACTACCTCGGCGTGCTGCTGATGGTGCCGGCGATGGTCCTCGTCTTCCGCGAACGGCCCACGCAGGCATCCATGGCGGAACTTCTGCTCGACGGGCTCCTGGTGATGCTGCCTTCGCTGGCCATCCTCATCACCCTCGCTGAGTATTCGCCGCAGCCGCAATTCGCCCGCGTGCTCTCGCTGGCCCCCGTGCTGTTCTTCGCCTTTCGCCATGGCTGGCGTGGCGCGGGCCTGGCCATGCTCATCACCAGCGTCGGCCTCAACGTCACCGAGGACATGATCGGCCGCGGCGCACCCACCGCGGCAGCCCACCTCTTCCTCGCCGTGGCCGGCACCGGCACCCTCATGCTCGGCGCGGCCACCGATGCCCTGCGCCGCAGCAGCGAGCGCGTGGCCCAGCAGAACACCCATCTGGCCGCCGCGAACCAGCGGCTCGACCAGTTGGCCCGGCAACTGCGCGATGCCGCCCGCGGCAACCTGCAGGCCGAAGAAAGCCTTCGCCGCCACATGGCGGCGGAGCTGCACGACGAACTGGGCCAGAACCTCACCGCCATCCAGACCCACCTGAAGCTCGCGCAGAACCGCCTCGGCAGCGCGGGCCTGGAAGATATCGGCATGTCCATCAACGGCATCCTGGGGCACATGCGCAAAGCCCTGCACCGGATGCTGGACAGCCTGCGCCCCTCGGTGCTGGACGAGTTCGGACTGCTGCGCGCCCTGGACGAAGGCCCCATCCGCGACATGCTCACCGCCGCCGGCATCACCTATGTCACCGACCTGCGCGGGGAGCCCCGCCTCCTCGACGAGGACACCCTCACCGCCATCTACCGCGTGGTTCAGGAAAGTGCGACCAACGTGGTGCGCCATTCGGGCGCGAGCCGCATGACCTTGCGCCTGCGTATCGGCGTGCGCGACAGCGGCCCGGTCGCCATCCTCGACATCCGCGACAACGGTACCGGCCTCTCCGCCCAGCCGCGCCCCGCGCGCAGCGACGGCGGCGGGCGCGGCCTGCAAGGCATGAGCGACCGCATCACGGCCCTGGGCGGCCTCTTCCGCATACGCCCGGAACCGGTCGGACTTCACCTCCGCGTGTTGCTTCGCAGCACAAGTGCCGGATCTGGCATAGGAAATTTTCCAATACCGGGCCAGTGAACGGTTCGTTACGATCCCATTATCGATGTGGGGGAGCCGCCGTCGAGAGACGGTGAGCCCGGGTCGGTCGTGGGGACGATCGGCCCGATGAGGCGACAGGATGTCAGCCTCGCCGGTGCGACATGGTGGTCCGTGGAACCTGCGAGCAACTCGCGTTTCACGAGCCATGAAAACGCCGGATCAAGCCGCCGGTGGACAGGAGTCCACCGGCGGCGTTTTTATTTGGGCTTTCGAAACCTGAGCCCGAGACACCAGGCCCCAGTGAAAGCGTCGGCCCCAAGCCATGCGCGCCCCGCAAACTCCCTGCCCCCTCACGTCATCCCTGCGAAAGCAGGGATCCAGCGCCTCTCCGCCCGACCCGGCGACACCCCCACCAACGAAAAAGGCCCCCGAAGGGGCCCATCCAAACAGCCGAACCAACCGCTCAGCGCTTCTTCTTGGGCCGCACGTACAGCACCAGGCTGTGATCCTCGATCACGTACCCATGGCGGTCGGCGATCTCGTGCTGGAGGCGTTCGATCTCTTCGCTGATGAACTCGATGACCTTTCCGCTGTCCACGTCGATCATGTGATCGTGGTGCTTGCCGCGGTCCAGCTCGTAGACGGCCTGGCCGCCCTCGAAGTTGTGCTTCATGACGATGCCGGCCGCCTCGAACTGGGTAAGTACCCGGTACACCGTGGCGAGGCCGATGTCTTCCTGGTGCGACAGCAGGCGCTTGTAGATGTCTTCAGCCGTGAGGTGGGGCTGGTCCGCCTCTTCGAAGATCTGCAGGATCCGCATGCGCGGATGCGTGACTTTCAGGCCCGCCTTGCGGAGCTCTTTGGTTTCCTGGTCCATGTCAGACCCCTCGCGGTGCCGTAAGGCGCTTAGTGTATCATCACAGGCTTCACGATCCGGACGTAACTACGCATGCAAAAGCTCATCCGCACGCTGGGTTTGGCCATGATGGCAACCGCCATCGCGGGCTGTGGCCTCGTCTATACCCCCGACGTGCAGCAGGGCAACCTGCTCGACAAGAAGAACGTCGACCAGTTGCAGCCGGGCATGACCAAGCGCCAGGTGCTGGTGCTCCTGGGCACCCCGTCGGTCATCTCGCCGTTCGACCAGGATCGCTGGGACTACGTCTCGACCTTCTCGCACCGCGGGAAGCCGATGACCAAGCGCACCCTCACCCTCACCTTCAACAACGACACCCTCGTGCGCACCGAAGGCGACTTCTTCGCCCAGGACGCCGAGCAGCTGCTGAAGGATTCCAAGAAGTACAAGGCGAACCCGACGGGCGACGCCGAGGGCGACAAGAACACCAGCGGCAAGAAGGACGACGACGACGGTGGCTTCGGCGTCGGCGTCCATGGCTCCTCGGACGACAGCCCGGCCAGCAAGCGCTAAGGCCCGCTCAGGCGCCGCGTGCCGCGCGGCGCCGTCTGGCCTCCATCGGGTCGAGGATCAGCGGGCGATAGAGCTCCACCCTGTCCCCCTCTTCCAGCACCCGTTCGGCAGGCACCTTTTTCGCGAACACACCCAGGCGGCCCGGGTCGGGCACCACGCCCGCCGGCAGACTGACCCGAGCGCGCTCCACGGCTTCCCAGGCAGTGGTACCGACCGGTACGGCCAGCGGGATCACCACCTGGCCCTCCGGCCCCGCGTAAGCCACTTCGACGGCGACGTCAGCCATACTGCCGGCGCGCCTCGTCGCAGAAGTCGTCCACCATGCGGTTGGCCAATTGCTGGAAGCCCATCTTCAGCACGCTGCCGCCCAGGCCGGCATAGTCGAAATCCAGATCCAACGAGATCTTGCAACCGGCGTCGCCCAACGCCTGGAAGGTGAACACCCCATCCAGCGAGCGAAGCGGCCCTTCCACGAACTTCATGGTGAGCCGTTCCGGCCGCTGCATGGTGTTCCGGGTGGTGAAATGCTGTTTCATGCCGGCGAAGCGGAGGTCCAGGCGGGCCACCAGGGTGTCGTCGCTGCGCTCGATCACCGTGGTGGCGTCACACCAGCCGAAGCGCTTTGGGTATGCTTCCACATCGTTGACCAGGTCGAACATCTGCGCGGGCGTGAACGGCACGATCGCACTGCGGCGGATTTCAATCATGAAGACCTCGTCTCATTCGCCGGCCAAGGGACTTGCCGGCCTTGTATCAGGGACCCGATAGACCGATTTTAACGGACATGGCAAAAGCGAAGGCTAAGGACACGGAAAAGGACGGCGGCGGGACCATCGCGCTGAACAAGCGCGCTCGCCACGAATATCACATCGACCAGCGCTTCGAGTGCGGCATGGAGCTGCAAGGCTGGGAACTGAAGGCGCTGCGCGCCGGGCGGATCAACTTCGGCGAAGGCTGCTACGCCATCATCCAACACGGCGAGGTGTTCCTCGTGGGCGCCCAGATTCCGCCGCTGATCAGCGCCTCCACCCACGTGGTGGCGAACGACCGGCGCACGCGCAAGCTGCTGTTGCACCGTGAGGAAATCGACCGCCTCATCGGCGCGGTGGAGCGCAAGGGTTACACCCTGGTTCCCACCGCCCTGTACTGGAAGAACAACAGGGTGAAGTGCGAAATCGGCCTGGCCAAGGGCAAGCAGGAGCACGACAAGCGTCACGCCGAGAAGGAGCGCGAGTGGGCCGTGGATAAGCAGCGCGTGATGCGCGCTCACAATCGCGTCGGCTGACGGCAGGCAGCGGCGCGGAACCCTGGTCAGGGTATTCCAGTGGCCGCCATGAACTCGCCGATCGAAAACCCGTCCACGCAGGCGATCTTCCCTCGCCAGACCAGAGCAGGCGATCCCTGGGGTGGCAGGTAGTCGCCACGCCGGGAAACGTACCTCGCGTTGACAAGGTGGATGTACATCGGCGGCATGGCTGCAATGAGCGGATTCCCTGCCGTGGGCGGACGGTTGCCGCGTACGCGGGAGAGAACGCCCTCGCCGCATCGGCCGAGCCGGGCTTCCCGGATGTCATGCTCGATATGGTCGAAATAGTCCAGGGCGGACGCGAGACGACCCGTGATGAGCTGCCCCTGCACTGACAGCGTCACGGGCAGGCTCACGCCGTTGTTCGCCATGTCGACGAGGTCGATCAGCAGGTAATCGCTGGAAACGACGCGCTGGACGCGCGCATGGTGTTCCTCCGGGCTCATATCCTGAATTCCCATCGGCACCCCGCCCGCCCCTCCGGCACCTTCCATCACTGCATCCGGCGTTACATGAGTCATCAGAGCGCTCCTTGCGCATTTGGCGGAGGCGCATTCTGGCATGCGTCGGCGCCGAGTGACTGAACGCAAAGTCCACCACCCATTGAGACGTCCTCGCACTGCCCCTATACTGCTGTTTGGTAGTCTCACAACAGTTTCCCCGGGGGTGTTCTGGCTTCGACGGGGGTAGTGCGATTGCCTGGTGCATGCCGAGGGGGCAGCTTTCCTCGTTAATCCAGCAGCAAACTCATAGTTGCCAACGACGACAACTACGCTCTCGCCGCTTAAGGCGTAAGCCCCGAACCGACTTGTGCTCGTGCTCGTCGGTGTAGGGTCACTATCACGAGATCGTCAATGGCTGTCGCCTCTCAGCCTACGACTAGACTTAACAGGCTGGTTTGTCGGCGCGCTTAGCACGCCGTGCTGTCGGCAAACGAGATCCAACGGTGAGCTAAGCATGTAGATCCGGGGATTAAACGCCTTCGGACGCGGGTTCGACTCCCGCCACCTCCACCATATCAAGCAGCGGATCAACGGTACAACGTTGATCCGTTTTGCTTTCTGGGTGCTGGAAACCTCGCTGATCGGTCCATCAAAAGGAACTGATTGAGGTACTGGTATGCTGAAAGCGTTCCTGCAAACCCGGTCAAGCGGCATCTATGCACGCCATCTGGTTCCGGGCGTTCTGCAAGCCCATTGGGGCGCGCAATAGATCGTCCGAGCCCTGCGTCAGCGCGGGGATGTGGCGCGCCCGGCGGTCCGGGTCAAACGTTCCCGTGCCCACGCGCTCGCTTTCGTCCAGCCCCTTACCGGCCTGGATCACATCGAACTACAGCGCGTATCCGCCCAATCGCCTCTTGAGCACATCAACCGGCCGGAGCGGATCGAACGCATGCTCGATGTGAAATCCACTCAGCGCGAACCATGCATCGAGGATTGCCGATTGAAACGCCAGCCGCCGAAACATTGGGGGCTTCCCAGGCCCGCTGTGAATCCCAACAATGGTGTGTGTCACGTGATATTTGTGAAGAACGTCGTGAAGGGCGGACCGAGTGAAGAAATTGGCATGTTCGACAAGCTCTGACCTGTACCGAGCGGCGCCATCGCTTAGGCCAGCCCCCGCCGGTCGGGTCGGCCGAGCCGGAGTAGCACTCTTACTTCTCGGCATGGTCGTATGCCCCGCCGCCCTTGCGAATTCATCCGAGGGCGTCCCGCCCCATGGGGCACGTCAAACACTACGGGTATTGGCCGACGCTCTAGGCAACCTGAGCGATGCCTGCATCAAGAAGGCATCGACGTTAGCCTCCCAGGAGCGGTTGGCCGCTTACCGCGAATTGGTGGACCAACGCAACGATGCCGCCGCCTTGCGCGAGGAGGTGCAGCTCTATCGACGTGGGCACGATCAAGCGCAAACCGACCAGTACACGGTGACCCGATCGCAGTCCCTCGCTGAGAAGCACAATGCGGTGACCGCGTTGACCACCAAAACATCCCAAGACATGGCACGCGAGGTCGACGGATGTCGCCAGCGCAACGCGGCGGCGGGAGAACGCGCCATCGCAGCGTTCGCACGCCAGAGCAGTCGCGACCAGGATTCTGATCTGAAGCTGCTGTCCGACGCGTGGCTGGCATTCGTCGCCACCGTCAACACCACGACCCCCGAGGGCAACGATGATGCGCGCACAGCTTGGCAGTCCGCACGCTGGCACATCGAGACCGATGGCCACTGATGCGACAGCCCTGCTTGCGCGATCGTTTGGTCGAGCCGCTGGCCCAGCATTCCGAGCCGCGGAAGTAGCCCCCGCGCGAACGCATCGGCCGGTGAGTCACTCACGCGCAACGTTCACGGGCGGACGTGGCACTCGCTCGACTGACCAGGGGTGTACACGATCGGCAAACGCCGAATCCTTATTCTGCACGGCCTTTTCTAGACGCATGCGAATCAGATCGTTCTTGCTGACCTTCTGCTCAAACGCAATCTGACGAAGCCGAGTGTCCAACGTCGGCGGCAAATAGACCGTGCGCCCGATCATGTTGGTGTATATGCTCGGTCCCACCCCATGCGGATATGTGGGCCGACGTTCGTCTATTTCGAAGGATGGTCAAGACCCCAGTCGCGCGATGAAAGGGCTCCGTCTAACGAAGAGGGATCCCGTCACCTCCACCATATCAAGCCTGCAAGCGATCGATTCGCTTGCAGGCCTTTTTACGCCTCCTGGCACAGCTCCGGCGAACGGCACAGGCTTCAAGCCGATTCCTCCTGTCGACTTGGCAAACGAGGCCGTCACACCTCAGAACATGCCCTGCGCCAAACCCCTTCAAGCAATGCCGGCACCCACGTGTCCGCGGGGCATTGGCTCCATTGGCCCTTCAAGAACACGAACGACGACGTGCCATCGCGCCTGGCAGCCTCGCCCAGCGCAAGGACGACTATGGTGTTTCGACTCAGGGGGCATCCCGCCACCACGGTATCCTTCGTCGGCTGGCGAAGAACGGCGGTGGGCGCGAACAGGCATTGCCCGGCGACATCCGCCGCCGAGAGTGCATTTGCGTTCCCAGCTCCATAGAGGCTTCGCATGTGGCGAAAGCCTTTGACGAGATTGTGTAACGCAATGGCAACGCCATGGATGCCAGCGCGTTCATAATTGACCTTGGGGCCTAGGTACGCCTTCGCCCGACGCACTCGGCCGGTCAGTGCCCAGCCGAGCCTCTTCGCAAGGCTTTTGGTTCGCACGGCCTCCTCAAGCAACTCTGCGCAAGCCCATGTCTTGCTTGTCGCAGCAAATGCCGGGTCGAACTGTCTTCCGACGATGCCTTGAACCAACGGGCCAAGGGCATCGTCGGCGCCGATGCCTCGCACCCAGTTGGCCAAAGGCTCAAGTTCGGGATTCGACGCATGGAAGGTCGCCGCAGCGACATTCAATCGGTCCCATAGCGCGGTCTGGCGCGCCTTACGGTCGGGCTCACCGCGCGGCTGGAGGGTGGGGAAACGTGTCCCCCGATACGACAGCGTGTCAATGAGCCGACGCAAGAGCAACCGATTGAGCAATGGACGGCGCGCAGCGTACTCCCGGTCGATGTGTTCATTGGCCAGCACGGCCCGCACCTCTTCCGGGTCTGCCACCATGACCATATCGATCAGTCCACTGCGTTGCTTGCGTTGCATGCTTAACGCCCCCCGATAGTGATGGTGCCGCCGCCGGTGACCATGATGTACCGAAGCTTCGCTTGCGTCACTTGTGGATTTGCACAAGGCAGCTGACGCTGAAAGCCTGGGTTCAACGAGGCAGCGCGCCTGGTTCACCTCGCCTGTTGCCGTAAGTTCTTGCCATGACTGTGCCGGAAAAGACGTATCGCCACGTCGAGCCGGGCTATCCAACCCGCTTCGTCGAGCCGCGCACCGAGGATGCTTTCCACGCGGTCCAGACGGTAGTTGAGCGTGTTCGGATGGATGCCGAGCGCTTCCGCCGTGCGCCTCCGGTGCTGGGCCTGGTCGAAGTAGGTCGTCAGCGTCGTCAGAAGGTCGGGTTCGAGCGAGAGGCGCTCCAGCAGCGCATTGAAATAGCGTAGGACATTCGGTGCCCGAAGTACCCCATCGGTCACGGCAATCGCCGAGTAAGAGTGGACGAGGCTTGCACTTCCACTGCGCAGAGCGGCTTCCAGGGCCTTGAACGCTTCGTCGGCCGAATCAGCCCATCCGGAGGCCCCCGAGTTCGCCATGCCGACCCCGAGGGATACGACCTCGGACACCGACCTGACGATGCCCTGCGCAATGGCAAGGAGCCGACGCTCGGTCGAAAGGAGGAACTCACCGCGCTGCGTCGGCACCCAGACCACCAGCTTGTCCCGTTGCATCATGTACACAAGTTCGTCACTGGACATCTTCAGTTGCCGGGCGATCCCGAGCACGATCTGGTCCAGCAGGGCCTCCGACTGGAGGGGAAACGCATCGGGCAGTTCCAATTGCATCACGAGGGCGACCCGAGGAATGGTCGCGTCGATGCCCAACGCCTCGCAGACGCGCTGGAAAGCCGCCGTGTCACCCGATGCGCCGAGGACCAGGCCCAGCAACTCACGGCGCAGGGCCTCCCGCCCCCGCGTGCGCCGGTACTGCTCGTCGAGAAACGCCGAACTCATGGTTTGCGCCACGGCATCAAAGTGCTCAAGCAGATAAGGGGAGACCGCATACAGGAGTCCATCGCGCAGGGCGGGGTCATCGGCCAAGCCCGCAAGCGTGCTCCGCCAGAGTGCCTGTGACCCCGCCCGCACGGCGGAGAGAACGGATGGCAAGGAGAGACCCTGGCGTGCGCGCTGGCGCCCGCTTTCGGCCACCGCGCTGACGTCGTCCTCATTCGGCCCGCATCCGGTCAGGAGCGTCTTGAACCAGATTGCGACTGCACGACCGATGTTGCCGCGTACCTCGGCTTCCACCCCTCGGGGCAACCCGGCATAGTCGCTGTTCGACGCGACGATCGCCCGGTGGACGGCATCCACGATAGCCCCCTGCTCTCGTGCCAGACCTTCCGTCGCCGCCCTCAACCTCGCATCCAGCAACGGGATGCCCTGTACCTCTGCCACACACGCTCCCTTGCACCACCCGGCCAGCCATGGTTTTAACAGCGCATCGACCCAATCCCCATTGTCAAAAACGCGATATCCATTGTGGACATCCACCGTAAGCTGCCCTGATCGCCGGCCGCGCATTTCCACTGCGATGAAGGACAATCACCTGCATGACCATCCCCCGCCTTCATGGCCGTCTCGTCGACCTGGGAATGCATCTCGCCCGGGATCCATCGCCCATCGTCGCCCGGCTCAACGAGCGCCTCGACGCCAGCGAACCAGGCTACGCAGCCCTGCCCCCGCACGTGAAACAGGACGTGCGCGAGTTCATGCATTTCTCGGCCAGCCTGTGGTTCCGCACGGTGCTCGAGGGGCTTCCGCCAACGGATGCCGACTGGGCCGTCGTCGACGCGTGTGCAAGGCGGCGCGTTCACCAGGGAGTGGGCCTTGGCGCGGTTCTTCACGCCTGCCGCCTTGGCTCCCGCGAGTTGTGGGTCGAGCTGCTCGATGCCGCCGGCCACGAGGACGAGCGCCACGCACTCCTGAATGTGTTTTCCGTGTACCTGCTCGACTATTTCGACGACCTGGCCCAACGCATCGCATCGGCCTATCTGGATGAACAGTTCCAGCGCGCACGCTGGCGCGATGCGTCGCGCCACCAGTTGCTCAACGTCATCCTGAGCTTTCCCAACGACGAGGTCGCGTTCCGGCGCGCGGCGGAAGCCTTGGGCATCGAACCGGCAGCACCTTATGCCTGCCTTGTGCTGGACATGCCGCTCCCCAATGCCTTCCCGGCGCACCTCGAGGGCGAACTCGACCGCCTTCTCCTCGCGGGCTCACGCGCGGTGGAACTGCCTGCGGATGCCATTGTGAGGGCCCTGTATCGCGACCGCCTCGTGTTCTGGATGCCCGCGCTGCGGGGTGATTCGGTGCTCGCGGCCGACCGCGCCATGCGCCAGCGCGCCGTGCTTCTTCACAAGGTGTTGCCCGGCATCCGTCGTATCGGCATCGGCCTTGCGAACACCGGCCCCCACGGCTGGGCGGAGAGCCTCGCGGAGGCATCTCGGGCATTGCAAGGGGGCGCGCCGGTGGATGCCCAGCAGGTGGTCTTTCCTTATGCGGACATCGTGCTCAACGAAAGTGTGATGCGCTCGCCGGCTGCGACGCGGTACCTGGATGCGGTGATCGAACGCCTGTCGCACGAGCCCGACCTGTTGCTCACCTTGTCGACATTCCTGCATCAGGGGCAGCACCGCAAGCGGACATCCGAGCACCTGGACATCCATACCAATACGCTGAATTACAGGCTCTCTCGCATCGAGGATATCCTGGGTGCTTCGCTTACGGATGCCACCTGGCTCGCGCGCCTCCAAGTGGCGCTCGCGCTCCGTCGAGCGAGCGATCCCTTGCAACGGGGCCCATAACTGCCAGCCGGGCAACGCGTTCTGTGCAAATAACCACCCTGGTTGTGGGTTTTCACAATGGAACGCTCTCGCGCGCTGCTCTAAAACCTGCTCATACCGTTCAGCAGGTTCACATGACTTTTTCACCGACCCTCTCGGTTTTCGGCTCCGTCTTTCCCACCTGGCTACTGCTTGTTCTCCTGGGCATCGTGTTTGCGGTGGCGGTACGGCTCGTTTGCACGTTGACGACCTGGCATGAGGCACTGCCCGTCCCCATTCTCTTCTACGCCGCATGCGCGGGGATTTTCATCTTCGGCGCGTATCTCGCATGTCTGGCATGAAGGCGCGGCATCGTGCCGGCTGGGTGGCGACGGTCGCCGCCGTCGCTCTCGTACTGGCCCTCTTTGGCCTCGTCCTCCACCGGCTCGGGGCGCGGCCGCGCACCCATGTGGCCTCGCTCTACGCCGAGAGCACTGCCATCGCCCCGGAAGTCTCAGGGCGCTTGTCGGCCCTCTTTGTCCACGAGAACCAACGCGTTCACGCCGGGGAACCGCTGGCGCAAATCGACCCCGAACCTTTCGCTCTCCGGGTGCGCCAGGCACGCGCCCAGGTCGCCGCGCTCGAGGCGCAGTTGGGCGTCGGTACCCGCCAGGTGCGGGCACAGGGATCGGGAGCGGACGCGGCGGCCACGAACGTCACACGGGCGCGCACGCAGCTCCAACTCGCCGACGAGACAGTCCGGCGCCTGGCGCCGCTGGAAGGCCCCGGCTTTGTCACTCGCCAGAAGATGGATGAAGCGGAGGCCAACCAGCGTTCCGCGGCCGCCGCGCTCGATGCGGCCATCAAACAATCCGACCAGGCGCGATACGGTATCGGCGACACGCGAAGCCTGGAAGCGCAGCTCGAGGGCGCGCGTGCCACCCTCCAGCTGACCGAGCGCGACCTTCGTTTGACGACCCTTCGCGCTCCGTTTGACGGCATCGTGACTGGCCTGGACCTCGCGGAGGGCACCTTCGCATCCACCGGCCATCCACTCTTCACGCTGATCGATTCCCGCCATTGGTATGCGGTGGCCGATTTCCGCGAAACCGATCTGCCCCGCATTGCACCGGGTGACGAAGCCTCGGTATGGGTCATCGGCGACACAACGAACGCTTTACCGGGACACGTCATCAGCCTGGGCCATGGGGTGCGCGGGGAAGCTGTCGACGGTCCAGGGCTTCCATCGGTTGAACGCTCCCTGAAATGGGTAGTGATCGCCCAGCGATATCCGGTCCGTATCGAACTCGACCATCCGCCCGCCGATCTCATGCGCGTGGGCGCCACGGTCACCGTCGTCGTCCGGAGGCCGGATGGTCACTGACGCGCGCACGCCGTGGATGGCGATGGTCCGTGCCGACCTCCGCATCGACGGCCACCGGTGGGGTCGCATGATCCGAATGACCTCCTGCGCAACCCTGATTGCGACAGCCTTTCTCGTCTTCCGCGTACCGCTGCCGGCGTATGGCGCGTACGTCGTGCTCATGGCGTCCCAGCGTGACATGTCGACGTCGGCCATCCAGTCAGCCGGGGCTTTCGTGGCCGGCGTCTTTGCGATATCGGCCAGCCTCCTGCTCTACATGCTCGATATGGGCGAACCGGCGTTGCGCATTCCGTTCATGGCACTCGTCATGTTCCTCGCCATGTTCGCCTCGCGACTGGAACGGATCGGGCCGGTGGTTTTTCTCGCCGGCTTCCTGCTCGTGGTCACGCAGACATTGATAGACCAGATACCGGACGCCGAGGCGCTGACGCACCTGCTGCTGTGGCTGCTGCTCATCCTGGGCGCGGCTTGCACACTGGTTCCCCTCGCCGAGGCGGCGTTCGGCCGGTCGGCACGCGCGGTTTTCGAAGAAGGCATGGATGCAGCACGTCGATCGGCGTCGGTCGACCCTGCGCGAGCCGGTGTCTCCATGCGCGAGCTGGCTGCCCTGGCGCCACGGCTTGGCGGAGATGCTGCCATGAGGTTGGCCATCGCATGGCAAGCCATCACCTGCGTCGCGGTGGCACGGACGATGCCCGCCACGACGGCACAGCCCCTGCTTGCCCACGCCGAGGCGCTCCAGGCATCGCTCCGCCGCCATTCGTCCGCGACCGCTGGGGCGCCGACGGATGAAGGCCGCTCATTTGACGCCGCGGAGAACGTCCGGTTTGCACTCAAGGCAACGCTCGCAGCCATGACCTGCTACGTCATCTATTCCGCGCTCGACTGGTCGGGCCTCCGCACGTCGATCATCACCTGTTTCTTCGTCGCGCTTGCCAGCACTGGCGAAACCATCCACAAGCTAGGACTGCGCCTCGCCGGCGCCGTGACAGGGGGTCTCATTGCCGGCGTCAGCATCGTCTTCCTGTTCCCCGTGATGGGCGACATCGGCAGCTTCATCGTCCTGTTCTTCGTTGTCACGCAGGGTTGCACCTGGATCGCTACCGCGGGCCCGCTGATCGCCTATGCCGGACTGCAGACGGCGTTTGCCTTTTTCCTCGGCGTTCTTCAGGACACCGGCCCGACGGACGATCTGACGGTGTTGCGCGACCGACTGATCGGCATCCTGCTCGGGAACATCGCCATGAGTGTCGTGTTTGCAACACTCTGGCCCGTCAGCACGCAAGCTGGCCTCCGGCGGATCGCCTCCCGACTGCTACGTCGACTTCGCAAAGTCGCCTGCAGCGCAGCACCAGCGCATCCGACAGATGTCATCAGGACCGCAGTGGACCTGGAAGACATGCGGCGCATGGTCGTCATCGCATCGTTTGAGCCAGCCCGCGACCCGGGCACGTCGACCCAACAACGAGACCGCCTGCATGCCCTCACCCGGATGGCGGTATGGACCTTGGCGGTTGGCTCGGCCATGGGGCATGACGAGCGCGAGTGGCTTTGCACGGCGCTCGGACGACTGGCCGAAGGCGCCGACGAGCGCCTCGATGGCGGCGTGGTCCCGGCGCCGAACCCGGGTACGCTTCCCGACGATCTTTTGGCGGCCGTCGCCACACTCGACGCGAGGCCAGTCCGTGTCGCGTAGCGGGATAGGCTTGATGCTTCTGCTCATCCCCGCCGCGGCGCTGTGCGCGCCACCGCCGCTGGCTCCGATGTCGCCGACGCGGCCCTGGCCCCTGCCGGACGCCACAGCTGCTGGGCGCAGCTCGCAGATCAGCCCGTCCCTCGCGCCGTACGATCTGCCAGGCCTGATCGACCTCGCCCAACGCATCAACCCCGAAACACGCCAGGCCTGGGATGAGGCACGCGTCGCTGCCGCCGGCGCCGGTATTGCCCGCAGCGCCTACCTTCCCCAGTTGGCCGTGGAAGCACTCGCAGGCGTACAGCACACCCCGCTGCCCGCACCGGCCACCGTCGTCCCCCGGGGGTATTTTGTGTCGGACACCCGGGAATTCATTCCTTCGTTGACCGTCAAATGGCTGCTGTTCGATTTCGGGCGTCGCGATGCAGCGCGCGAACGCGCGGACGCCATGGTGTTTGTTGCCAACGCTGCGTTCACCGGCGCACACCAGACACTTGTCTTCACCGTGACCCGCGACTACTACGCTTTACGTGCCGCGCAGGGTAAGGAACGGGCGGCGCAAAAGGGCCTGGAGACGGCAACCATCGAACAACGTGCGGTCGCCGAACGGCGAAAGCATGAACTGGCCACCGTGGTGGAGGTCGCGCGCGCCGATCGGCAAGTCGCACAAGCCCGCCTTGCACTGGTCCGGACAAGTGCTGCCAGAACGGTCGCGCTGGCCGCCCTTATCGCGGATATCGGGTTGCCGCCAGACACGGCACTCAACCTGGCTTCGGGCGACATGGGCCTTCCGCTGCCACCGGCCTCGAATGTGGCCCGGTACGTCGACGAGGCCCTCGCGAAGCGGCCGGACCTGCTGGCAGCCCAGGGAAAGCTCGATGCCGCCGAAGCCAGTGTACGGGCGGCGGAAGCCGACGATCGTCCAACCGTCTCGTTGCTCGGGCAAGCCTTCCTCAACAATGGGCGGCTGCGCTCGGACGGGGGCGTCTGGTCTTCCGTGCATCGCCCAGGCGGCGCTCTCTTCGTCCAGTTCAGTTGGCCGCTCTTTGACGGCGGGCTGCGCCGTGCGTCACGCCTTGGGGCCGAGGCGACGCGAGATGCGGCGCAGGACAGCCTGGAAGCACTCAGGCGAAAGGCCGGGAAGCAAGTGTCGGATGCCTTCCATGCACTGGAGACATCGCTCGCCGAAGTCGAGTCTGCCCATGCGGTGACCCTCGCGGCGACGGTGTCGCACGATGCGGCCCTCAGTGCGTACCGCCACGGGCTGGCCACGTTCGATGAGCTCGCAGCCGAAGGGAGTGCGCTGGCCGCGGCCGAGGCAGACGAGGAAGACGCGCGGGCCAAGGCCTTCTCCTCGGCCGCAAGCCTGGCCCTTGCCACCGGCAAGGAAAGTTCTGACCCCGGTGTCCCGTGAGCCGGCACCCGCACTGGCAGCCGGTGCGAGGAGGCGCCAGGCGACGGTACCCCGCCGACGTCAAGACCGAAGCTGTCCGTCGGGTGCGCGTGGCGCGTGAACCGGTCGCGGCCGTGGCCCGTGATCTTTCGATCAAAGCGGGCAGCCTGTACATCTGGCTGCGCAAAGCCGACATCCTGGACCCGGTGTAGGGGGCATCGAAAGGGGCGCGAAGGCGCGCACTACCCTGCCCTGCGTGCCTGGCGGATACGCGAAGGCCGCTTCTTCGGAGTGGTCGGCTGCTTCATGTGGGTGCCGATGGTCGTCTGGGCGTTCGGGTTGCTCGGCGTCGACATCGTGGCCGCCAATCCCTCCTTCATCGCGTCGCCTTCGACATCCCTGCCCTGGCATCCTACGACGCGACCAAGTTCGAAGCCTTCTTCAACACGGAAAGCGGATTCGGCGCGGAAAGCCCCGGTAGACCAGCGTCGGAAACGCAACATCTAGCGATCAAGCGCTTGTCGGAAGAACAAAATCTTGAGCAATCAACACCCCGACGGATGCGACGGAAGGCCGACTAAACCCACCTTATTCATGAATATCCGGGTGAACGGCAAAGCGCCGAAACTGTTCCACCTTTCCCCACCTTTCGATATCGGACGCGACCTCTCTCCACTCCTGTTCGTAGACTTCGCTCTCCATTGCAGGCACTAACGGTGCCGACAGCTCCCTGAACGCATTGCCTTGATATGTGGACAGAACCGCGCTGCCACCACGCTTGAATATGTCTACTCGAAGAAACTGGTCGACGTGGACCAGCGTTTGGATGCTTTCGTGAATATCGTTGTAAGTCGGACCGGCCACGTCGTTGGTAAGATCGGAGAGGTCCGCATGCGCCAGGTATTTATCGCACCGATGACGCACTCGAAGGATAGCTTTCGAAGTCAGTGCGTCCTTTAACGCTCCCACTACTTCATCTGACACTCGATCGCTGGGAGAGCGTGGAATACATGGTGATGCGTCCCGCAGTCGGTCAAATGCCTCATGGGCATACTTGGCGTCGGACCACCGCTGTGCTGCCAAGGGAGCATCACACGACCCAACTTGAAATGTCGACAGTTGCTGGAACAGCGCATCGACGTCCATGGCAGTGCCATCATGGCCAACCATGACCTCTCGCGTCAGCAGGGGCTTATTCCGATCCAAGGCCAGAATAAGGCTAAGGAGGGACGCTGTTCGAGGATTAGGGTCCGTCAATCGGCGGATCGCCAGCGATTGCTTAACGCCGTATCCGGTAACGAAGATATTCCACAAATGGTCGTTGACTGGTGGGTTGCCGGCTCGCTTTCGAAGTCGGATCACAAACTTGAACCAAGCCTCGTCGTTGACCATATGATCCAGCTGTCGCCAGATGGCATTGGGATGATCACCCGTGAGGGCATGCAGCCATTTGGTCAACAGGTCTCGGTAACACGCCTTATTCCGTTCTAGTTTGTTTCTGTCGTTCATTGATCCCCCGTCCGAGAACGGAATCACCAGATTGATCGACTGCATCCTCATCGGTGCAATCGATTGATTAGATCAAGGGCGTATTTGATTCCATAGGCCCGAAGCAGCATTGTCCAGTCCGCTAGCCTGTGCGGATTTGCCTAGCAACATCAGATCTTGCGCCGCGTGAGAGTGTCAGGCAAAAATCCCCTCGTTTTCCTCTCTGCGCATATGATTGAAGAGTGGTCTGCGGATTCCATCAATGGTAGCCCGCCGAAGTATCGTTTTAGGTATCGATTCTGCCGCTCGATCGCAAGGCCATTAGCTTCGGGATCAAGGACTTGGGAAGTGGACTGGGATGATTCCCACCACCTCCGCCAATACAACGCGCCCAGGCACGATTTGCCTGACCTTTTCCTTTTGAACCCACCTGATCGACCGCATCTGACTCAATTCGCTCCGCGCACGCCGGCAGTCCCGAGCATCACTCTGTCAACTCATCCTGCCCGGGCAAGTGCGAGCGCGACGCTCCGCTACTCACAGCCATCCTCCCAAATCCCCAGGCAGCCGCGATGGCCATCGGCATTCCGAGCAGCCAAGGCAATAGGGGGCACACGGCATACAAGGCGGTGCCGATGGCCGGGGCGAGCGAGTCTTTCAGATCTACGGACACGGAAGACGCCGCCATGTAGGAGGCGCGTTGGTGCGCGGGGGATAACGCACTGACCGTGGTCGGCACGAGAGGTCCGATCAGCATCTGGGCCAGACAGGCGAGACCGAGGGCCATGATGCCCGACGGAAGACTGGCGGACAGGGTGAGCACGCCAAAGGCGATCGACATAGCCACCCCCGCAAGCACAGTCAGCGACGTCGCGGTGCGCTGCTCCGTCATGCGCGTGACGAGCAGTTGCAATGCGGCCGTCATCGCGGCCGCACCCGCGAACAACACGCCGATACCCGACGCATCGAGCGAGCCGGCGTCTCGCATGTAGATCGGCAGGATGGCCTCCACCCAGTTGCTCACGATCTCGAATGCGACCACGGCGCCAAGCAACAGCGCCAGCCGGCGATCGCGAAAAATGGGCGCGAGAGCCGAGAGCCCTTCTTCGTCTTCGTCCTCATCCCGGGCGCGATCCTCGTGGACGTCCAAGGTTTCGCTGAACGACACGATCACGGCGACGCCGCCGAGCATGAGAGGCAGTCCTGCAACCGGGAACACCTGCCCCAAGGAAGTACTCGCCACCGCGGCGCCAAGCAACGGCCCACACACGTGTCCCACGCCGGAAGTCACGGCCGCCAGACTGAAATAACGGCGATGACTCTCCGGCGGAACGACATCGGTAATGACCGTCATGATCGTCGGATGCAGCACAGACTCGAACAAGCCCGTGATCAACAGCACGGCCGCAGCCGCCAGTTGCCCGTGCACGAGGTTCAATGCAGCGATGCCGGCACCCAAGCCAATCGCCGAAACGATCAGGACGGGCCGCCGTCCGACCCGGTCGGCGATGCCGCCCACAAACGGCGCGGCTATAAGCTCGCCGCCCGCATAGCAACCGAACAGAAGCCCAACCGCCGCCACGGGCACATGCGCTTCGCTGGTGGCCCATAAAGGCAGGAAAGGTACGAGAACGCCGTCGGCAAAGCCGGCACAAAACATCAGAAGCAAGGCCAGCACGGCCTCGGTACGCATAGAGTTCATGTCAAACACCCGGCAACGGCCCACCGGTTCGGAAGGCCAGAACGAGCGTTGGTTGACGTGAACGCTTACGACCGCCCGGACGGTTGGATCACCCCGGGAAGATTTGCCGACATCGTGCCCGCGATCTACTCCCTTGTCCATTCGCATTTCAACGAACACGGGATGGACGACGTCCGGCTCGTGATTTTTCTCCGCGCCCGGCGAATCATGGGGGAAAGAGGAGGAATCATGGCCGACGATGAAGCCCGACGACGCTGCGACGCATTGCTGCACGAACACCGCCGTATCGTATTCAAGGTGGCAGCCGTCTATGCGCGCAATGCGGAAGACCGGCGTGACCTGGCGCAGGACATCGCGCTGCAGGTCTGGCGCTCGTTCGCCCGTTACGACGTCACGCGCCCATTCAGCACATGGCTGTACCGGATCGCGCTGAACGTGGGCCTCTCTCATGCTCGCCGCGAGCGCGAAAAGCCGGCGATGGTAGGGGCCGACCAGCTCGACGCGCTGGGCGGTGGCACGCCGATCCATGAACCGGACGAGCGGCTGGCCCTGCTAGCGCGCGCTATCGCAAGCCTGGCGCCGCTCGAACGAGCGCTGGCCCTGCTCTACCTCGACGAGCTGCCGTATGCGGAGATCGCCGGTGTGCTTGGCCTTTCCGAAACCAACGTGGGCACGCGCATCGCGCGCCTGAAGCAACGTCTGCGCCGGCAGTTGGCCGGCACCCACTCTGAAACGGAGCGCGCGCATGCAACTCGATGACCTCAAGGCCGGTTGGGCCGAACTGGACCGGCGCGTCGCCGCGCTCGATGTCGTCGTGCGGGAGCAGCAAGCAGCGGCCGGGGTTCGTGCCGAGCTCCGGCCGCTGCGTTGGGGCCAGACGTTCCAGGCCGTCTTCGGCCTGATCCTGGCGGTGGCTGCCGGATTGTTCTGGCTCGATCACCGCGATGCGGCGGGGCCCCTGGTGGCTGGACTGCTACTGCACGCTTACGGCATCGCCATGGTCGTGGCGGCGGCACGCAACCTGTTGCTGGTGGCGGGAGCCGTCGAGGACGCACCCGTATTGGTCCTGCAGCAACGGATAGCTGCCCTGCGTGCCTGGCGAATACGCGAAGGCCGCTTCTTCGGAATGGTCGGTTGCTTCATGTGGGTGCCGATGGTCGTCTGGGCATTTGGGTTGCTCGGCGTCGACATCGTGGCCGCCAATCCCTCGTTCATCGCGCTGAACCTGCTTGTCGCCTTTCTCTGCCTGGGGGGCTACCTGATCGTTTCGCGCGTGGCGAAAGCGCCCGAAGGTATGGCGGTACGCCAGGCCCGCGAGCGCCTCGATGAGATCGCCCGCTTCAGCGCACCGCCCTGAGCGGACGCCCGGCGGGGGCGAGGTGGTCGACATCCACGACCGTCCCATGCCGGGATTCGAACCATGCGCCCTCGACATCCACGGCCTGCCCCGCTTTCAGTTTCGTGCCTTTCGCCGCGTGCGTGGGAAAGCGAAGGATCACGCCGTCGTCGAGCAGCGCGCCATGGATGTCGCCTTTCGGGCCGTGGAGCAAACGCTCGACGACACCGCTATAGCCCCACCGTTCCCTTTTGTCTGCCGCAGGTTGCCGCGGCTTTTCATGGCCTGGGCCCTCATCGACCACCGTGCGTCCGCTTGCGGGCGTTATGGCGACGGCGACGACGAGCGGCAATCCCCGATGGCGCAAACCCCGCACTGCCACCTGCTCGCCGACACGGATGCGCGACAGCAGTTGGCCGGACAGGTGCGGGGGGACGTGGATCTCGGTGCCGTCTTCGAGCAGCAGGCCGTCCAGCAGGCCATGCGGGTTGAGCACGAGGCTGCGGACGATGCCACGGGTTTCGGGAAGGTGGTCAGGATCGATCCAGTGCATGGGCAGGCTCCGGGTTAGACAGGGATGGACGGGGTGGCGAAGGCAGCGCCGCGCGCGCGGCCAGCCAGACGGCCAACGCGCCGGCGGCGAGTGCACCGAGGCACAGGAAAGACGCGGCGAATCCGTAGAGTTCGGCGATCCAGCCACCAAGCGCGGGACTGAGCGCAGCGCCCAGTCCCTGGGCGGCGAGAACGGCACCCTGCGCGACGTTGGCGCGCCCCGTGCCGCGCATCAGGTGGGCGACCAGCGCCGGCACAGCCACGCTCTGCAATCCGGCACCGATACCGTCGAGCACCTGCACGGGCACGACGCCCCAGGGGGCCATCCACAGCGCGGCCACGACGCCTCTCACTGGCAGAGCCACGAGGGTGAGCAGCACGACCCACCAGTGCCCGCGCGTCCGCATCCAGCGCATGGCGACCAGCGAGGCGCCCACCATCACAAGCTGTGCGATGACGATGGTCAGCGACGTGAAGAGCGCAGGATCCGCCTGCCCCCGCGCGACCACCGCGAGGCCGAAGAGCGGCAGCATGGCCGCATTGCCCAGGTGAAACAGGCACAGCGTGCCGGCGAGCAACAGGAGCGGCCGGCTGCGCCAGAGCAGGCGAAACCCGCCCGCCGCCTCGCCCTGCTCCGGCGCCTCTTCTGGCATCCCTCGAGCACGCTGGTCGTCGATGTCCTCGCGACGGATGAGGTAGACGGTGGCAATGGCAAGCACCCCGAACGCCGCGGCGAGCATGAAGATCGCCGTGAATCCAAACCGCCATCCGAGATAACCCGACAACGCGGCCGCCACTACGTTGCCCGCATGGTTGGCTACCTGCACACGACCGAATTGCCGGTCGAAGCCGTCCTGCCCGACCAGGCCCAGGGTCAGGCCCGCAAGCACCGGACCGAACACCGCGCCGGTCAGTGCCGTGAGCACCTGGGACGCGACCACTGCGGGAAACGAGGTCGAGACGAGGACGATGCACGTCGCAAGCACCGTGCCGATGCTCGCCGACGCGACGATGCCCCGCTTGTGCGTGGTGCTATCCACGAGTGCGCCCGCTGGCACGGTGGCGACAAGCGCGACCAATCCGCCGATGGTCATGGCCGTACCGATGCGACCCGGCGCCCAATGGTGGGCCTGCAGGTACACGCCGAGGAACGGGCCAACGCCGGCCTGCACATCGGCGAGGAAGAACCCCGCCGCTTCCAGGGCGCGGGGCGAACGCGATGACACTGTCGCCATGGATTCCCGCCCATCGATTCCCGAGGCGCGATGGTCCTGGACGTACCCTGGCTTTAACGTGAAAAAATCACCGTCGGGCAAGGCGACATGTCGTCACGTAACTTCCTGCGACGAGGCGCCGCCAACCTCGGTGAACCTTGAGCGTGGCCGGCCACGCTGGCACGATGCTCGAGGTTCACCGAGGCCGCGGATGTCTGCCATGCTCAAGAACCTCATTCCGAAGATCTTCTACGACCGCCTTCAGGACGGCCTGGAATTCTTCGTCGACGGCTTAGGCTTCGAGGTGTTGTATCAGGACGACACCATGGCGGTCATTGCGCGCGACGGCGCGAAAGCCTACCTCGTCGAGAGCCCCGAGTACGCGGCGAAAGATCGCCCCGAGTTGAGTGTCGACACGGACGACGTGGACGGCCTTTATCGGGAGATGTCGGAACGGGCCCCGCACCTTCTGCATCCGAACGCCAGCACCGTGTCATTCAAGCCCTGGGGCTCCCGGGAATTCGCGATGCTGGATAAGACGACCGTGTGCGTGAATTTCCGTGAGTGGCCAAGGTAGGACCACGCGCCCCCACGGACCACCGCTGCCACTCATCGCCAAGGGAACCCCGGCCCCCACTACCGGAGCAGATTGACCTTGGCCAGATCGATAAGCTCGGCCGCACGCCCATCCAGTACCGCCTTGAGCATGAACATGCCGAACTTGTAGGACTCGTCGAAGTTCTTCACGGGCGGAATCACGAGTTCCTGGCGCGCCGTGACCACGTCGAGCAGCGCCGGGCCGTCATGGTCGAGGATCTCTTTCACCGCCGCCTCGAGCTCGTCGGGCTTCTCCACGCGAACGGCCTTGATACCCATCGCCGATGCCATCGCGGCGAAATTGGGATTCTTGAGATCGACGCCGACGTCGAGGAATCCCGATGCCTTCATCTCCATCTCCACGAAGCCGAGCGTGCCGTTGTTGAGCACGACGATCTTCACCGGTAGCTTGTGCTGAATGAGGGTGACGAATTCGCCCATCATCATGGTGAAACCGCCATCGCCCGAGAACGAGATCACCTGACGGTCCGCCAGTGCCGCCTGTGCCCCGATGGCCTGGAGCATGGCGTTGGCCATGGAGCCATGGTTGAAGGAACCGAGTAGCCTGCGGCGCCCATTCATGCGCAGATAGCGTGCCGCCCAGGCGACCGGTGTTCCCACGTCGCAGGAGAAGATGGCGTCGTCCTTGGCGAGTTCGCTCACGACGCGTGTCACGTACTGCGGATGAATGATGCTGCCACCGGGGCGGCTCTCCGCCAGGGCATCCAGATCGGCCCGCGCGCGCTGATAGTCCTTCGTGGCCGCATCGAGGTAGCTGGTGTCGCTCTTGTTCTCGATGAGCGGCAGGAGCGCCCGCAGTGTCTCGTCCACCGAGCCGAGCACGCCAAGCTCGAGGCCGCAACGGTTGCCCAGTGCTTCCGGACGGACATCGATCTGCACGATGCGCGCCTTCTCCGGATAGAACTGCCGATAAGGGAAATCCGTACCGAGAAGCAGCAGGGTGTCGCACGCCTTGATGGCCTTGTAACCGGAGGCAAAACCGAGAAGTCCGGTCATGCCGACATCGTGCGGATTGTCGTATTCGACGAATTCCTTCCCGCGCAGCGAATGGACGATGGGCGCCTTGAGCTTGCCCGCGAGTTCCATGATTTCCGCATGCGCGCCGGCGCAGCCTGCTCCGCAGAAGAGCGTGACGCGCGATCCTTCATTGAGGATGTCCGCCACTCGGCGCAATTCGCTTTCATGGGGGCGGAGCACGGGCGTAGACGGCACAAGCCAGTGCGGCACCGACGCCGAGAGGTGCTGAAGCGCGATGTCGCCCGACAAGACCACGACAGCCACGCCTTTCTTTGCGACGGCCTCGCGCATGGCGCGGTGGAGCACTTGGGGTAGATGGTCGGCGTGGTTCACCAGTTCCACGTAGTGGCTGCATTCCTTGAACAGAAGTTCCGGGTGTGTGGCCTGGAAGTAGTCGATACCGATTTCCGTGCTAGGAATATGGGCGGCGATAGCCAGCACCGGCACCCGGCTTCGCTGCGCGTCGAACAAACCGTTGATGAGATGGAGGTTGCCCGGTCCGCAGCTGCCCGCGCACACCGCCAGTCGCCCCGTGAGGTGGGCTTCCGCACCGGCGGCGAAGGCTGCGCTTTCTTCGTGACGCATGTGCACCCAGTCGATGGTGCCTAAACGGCGCAGCGAATCGGTAAAGCCGTTGAGGGAATCCCCCACCACGCCATAAATCCGCTCCACACCGGCCGACGCCAGGGTTTCTGCCAGGTAATCCGCGGCGGTTCTGCTCATCGTCTTGTCCTGTGTAAAACCCCATCCTATCCCGCACCCGGGCACCCGTACTTGAACGACACGATCGTCGATGGCACGAAACGGCAAGCCGCACATGCCACCGCACGCCCGGATCGACACAGCAGAATCGTTCAAGCCGCGGCCGCCCCCGATGGCGAACGATGCAGGCACAAGCGCCCGTCGCCGCTCGACAGAAAGGGGACAGGGCGGGCGCCTGGGACTCAAGCCAATCCATCGAGCCAGATCCACCAGGAGACTTCCATGACCGTCCTGCGCATCAATGGGGAGGACCATGATGTCGATGTCCCGCCCGACATGCCCCTCCTCTGGGTCCTCCGCGATGTCATCGGCCTGACCGGCACCAAGTTCGGCTGCGGCATCGCCCAGTGCGGCGCGTGCACGGTGCATCTGGCCGGGAATCCCGTGCGGTCGTGCCAGTTGCCGGTCTCCGTGATCGGTACGAAGGAAGTGACCACGATCGAAGCCATCGGCGCCACACCGGAAGGCAAGCGCGTGCAGGACGCCTGGCTGGCGCTGGATGTCGTCCAGTGCGGCTACTGCCAGTCGGGGCAGATCATGTCTGCGGCTGCCCTGCTCGCCCGGACGCCCCAGCCCACCGACGCCGATATCGACGCGGCGATGAGCGGGAATATCTGCCGCTGCGGCACCTATGTTCGTATCCGGGAAGGCATCCACCAGGCGGCCAGCGGGCGGCCGCTCGGGTTGCAGGTCATCGTGGATGGGGCATCGTCATGAGCGCGCGCGGGCAGGATACCGTCGACAGCGGCCGCCGCGCCGCCCTGAAGCTGACCGGTGGCGGCCTGGCCGTCGCCTTCCTCTGGAGCGCGGGCATAGGTCCCGCCGTGGCCAACATGAGCGCGCGGCGGCAAGCGTCGGACGCCAGCGCTGCGGCTGCGGACGGCAATCCGCCGTTCGCACCCAACGCGTTCGTACGCATCGATGCCGACGGCGCGGTTCGCCTCGTCATGCCGTCGGTCGAAATGGGTCAGGCCATCTACACCGGCATCACCATGATGCTGGCCGAGGAATTGGGCATCGGGTTGGACCAGGTAACGATCGAACACGCGCCGCCCGGCGACGAACTCTACGGCGTGGTGCTCCTCGGCGGCATTCAGGCCACCGGCGGCTCGACGAGCACGCGCGACCAGTGGCAGGTGCTTCGGGAAGCGGGTGCCGTCGCGCGCGAGATGCTCGTCCGGGCCGCGACCGCGCGCTGGAAGGCGGAAGTCGCCGACTGCACGGTTGCCCGAGGCGTCATCACGCACACGCCGTCGGGCCGCACCCTGCCTTTCGGCGCGGTCGCCGACGCGGCGGGAAAGCTGCCCCCACCGGAGAAGGTGACGCTCAAGCCACGCGCGGATTACTCGCTCATCGGCAAGCCGCTGCGCCGCGTCGACTCGCCCGATAAGGTGAACGGCAAGACACAGTTCGGTATCGACGTTCGCATTCCGGGAATGAAGATCGCCGCCGTGCGTACCTCACCCGAACTGGCCGGACGGCTCGGTGCCGTGGACGACCGCGCGGCGCGGGCCATACCGGGGGTGGTGGATGTGATCCGGCTGGACAACGCGGTGGCCGTGGTCGGCGACCATTACTGGGCGGCCTCGCAGGGCCTGGCCGCCCTCGACATCACCTGGCTGCACGGCGTCAACGAACACCTGGACAACGCGTCCCTCGTTCGCGACCTTCGCGCCAAGTCGGCCTCGGGTCCGGCGATCGTGGCACGCAAGGCCACGCGGGACCCGCCCGCCGAAGGCACCCGGCTGGAGGCGGAGTTCGTGTCGCCGATGATGGCCCACGCGCCCATGGAACCCCTGAACGCCACGGTGCACGTCACCCCGGGCAAATGCGAGATCTGGACCGGCTCCCAGGTGCCCACCCGCTGCGTCGCGGAAGCGGCTCGTATCTGCGGCATCGGCGCGGACGGAGTCACGTTCCACAATCAGTACCTCGGTGGCGGCTTTGGCCGTCGGCTGGAGACGGACCAGGTGGAACAGGCGGTCGCCTTCGCGAAGCAGGTCGCCTATCCACTCAAGGTGGTCTGGAGCCGCGAGGAAGACATCCGCAACGACCGCGTGCGGCCGCTCTATTTCGACCGCATCTCCGCGACGCTCGGCGCCGACGGGAAGCCCACCGCGTGGCACCATCGCATCACCAGCGGCACCGTCCTGGGCCGCTGGGCGCCCGGCGCGATGGGCAAGGACGGCATGGACAGCGACGCCGTCGAATGCGCCGCCGACCTTCCCTACGATCTGGACAATGCCCAGGTGGAATGGGTGCGCCACGACATGCCGCCGGGTCTCGTCACCGGCTGGTGGCGAGGCGTCGGGCCGACGCACAACCTTTTCATCGTCGAGAGCTTCGTCGACGAACTGGCCCGCGCGGCAGGCAAGGACCCCGTGGCCTATCGGCAGGCGATGATGAAACCCGGCTCGCGTCCGCGCGGCGTGCTGGACGTGGTGGCGAAGCAGATCCAGTGGGGGGCCTCCCTTCCGCCGCGTGTGGGCCGCGGCATCGCCGTGGCGTCGCCTTTCGGCAGCCACGTCTGCCTCGCCGTGGAGGTGGAAGTCACGCCGCAAGGCGTGGTCCGTCTGCGCCGCGCAGTGGCCGCCATCGACAACGGCATCACCATCAACCCCAGCTCGGTGAAAGCGCAGATCGAAGGCGGGGTGCTCTTCGGCCTGAGCGCGGCCATGTTCAGCGACATCACCATCGAACACGGCGCCATCCAGCAAAGCAACTTCCACGATTACCGCATCCTGCGCATCAACGAGGCACCCGCCGTCGAGGTCCATCTCGTCGACAGCGACGAAGCCCCCGGCGGCATCGGCGAGGTGGGTACCGCCATCGCCGCCCCTGCCCTGGCCAATGCGATTTTCGCGGCGACGGGTATCCGTCTGCGCGAACTGCCCGTGACCCGAACCTCGCTCGTCGCCTCGAAAGACGCGGAAGACAAGGTCGTGTCCGTGGGGCCCCGCATGGAGTATCTGGTATGAAGAAGCGATGGAAACGGGCGCTCATCGCCCTGCCCGTGCTCGCCGTGATCGGCGTGGGCGCCTATGTATGGCTCAATCGCTCCGATCCTGCCGACGGCACCGCGCCGGCACTTGCGGGGGCGCCGGCAGCCAGCGACCCCGTAGCGCGCGGCGAATACCTCGCCAAGGCGGCGGACTGCATCGCCTGCCACGTGACGCCCGGAGGCAAGCCGTTTGCCGGCGGCCTCGCCTTCAAGCTGCCGTTCGGCACGATCTATTCCTCGAACATCACCCCGGATCCGGACACCGGCATCGGCCACTACACGGACGACGAGTTCGTGCGCGCCGTGCGCGACGGCATCCGCCGGGATGGCAAGCACCTGTATCCCGCCTTCCCGTACACCTCGTACACGGAAATGAGCCGCGCGGACGTTCTGGCCATCAAGGCCTACTTGTTCACCCTGCCGAAGGTAAACCAGCCCAACCGCGAAAACGACATCGGCTTCCCCTTCAACCAGCGCTGGGCCATGGGCTTCTGGAACGCGGCCTTCTTCCGCAGCCATCGCTTCGAACCCGACGCCAGCCGCTCCGAAGCGTGGAACAGGGGTGCGTACCTCGCGGGCGCTCTCGCCCACTGCGGCGAATGCCACACGCCACGCAACATCGGTTTCGCGATGAGCAAGGGTACGCTGCTGGCAGGCGAAACGGTGAACGGATGGCGCGCCTGGAACATCACTTCCGACGCGACCCACGGCATCGGCGCCTGGTCGGACGAGCAGCTGGCGCAGTACCTGTCCACCGGACACGCCGATGGGAAGGGCACCGCGGGTGGTCCGATGGCGGAGGCCGTCGACCACAGCTTCCAGTATCTGAATGCGGACGATGTTTCCGCACTGGTGACCTGGCTGCGAACCGTGCCGGCAAAGGAAGGCAAGGAACCGGTCGTGGTCGACGCCAACGCCCCCGGCATCCGCGCGGCCAGCGATCTGCTACCTGGCAAGGACCCGGCGGCAGAGGCCCTGGGTGGACAACTCTTCGCGGGTGCCTGCGCCAGTTGCCACCAGTGGAATGGCCCGGGTCGGCAGACCCCACAAGCGTCCCTGGCCGGCATTCGCGGGGTGAACGATCCGTCGGGCGCCAACGTCGTCGGCATCATCCTGCAAGGCGTATCGATGCGCGTGCACGACCAGGACGTCTACATGCCTGCTTTTGCCCAGACGTTCAACGACGCGGAGGTGGCCGCGCTCGCCAACTACGTGGTGCATCACTTCGGCGGCAAGGCAGGCACGGTGACACCGGCCGAGGTGGCGAAACGGCGTGCGCAGTGACCACGCCGTTTCATCCGAAGGATATCAGCCGAAAGAAGCGATCACCTCGGCCTTGCGCTCTTCCATGCGGGCGCCGAGTTCGGCCAGTTCTTCCTTCGACAGCAGCTCCTTCGCGTCCTTGAACATTTCTTTTTCTTCCTCGTCCGCGTGGTGCTCGATCAGTTCCTTCAGCACCTTCGCCCTGCCCGAAAACTCCACGCTGGCGGGATCGGTGCCGAGGAGGTCGGGGAGCACGAGGTCTTCCGCGGCGCGGTGTTCTTCGAGTGCCTCGAAATACATCTTCGCTTCGGCCTTGCGTCCCGCTTCCTTGAACGCCGGGTAGAAGATCTCTTCTTCGATCGTCGTATGGGCTTTCAGGTTGACCTGGATCTCGTGCAACAGGGTCGCGCGTTTCTTCGTGGCGCGCTCGCTGGTTTCTTCCAGTTGCGAGAGCAGCTCCTTGACGAGCTTGTGATCGGTCTTGAGCAGTTTGATGGCATCCATCGGAAGGTACCTGGCAGTGGCTGGGTGCCTTACCTTCGACTGCAGGCCGTGAAAATCCTGCGAGCGAAACGGCGGGGTGCTGCGTCCGCCACGCCGACAAGCCGCTCGCGCGTCACTGCCCTTCCGGCGGCTGCCAAAGCTCCACCTTGTTCCCTTCGGGATCGATCACCCAACCGAACTGGCCATGCTCGACATTGGGCGACTTTTCGAGCACGTTGCATCCTTCCTCGCGCAGTGCCGTCAGCAGCGCGTCGAGGTTCGCCACGCGGTAATTGATGATGAACGGCGAGGCACCCGGCGGGAAGTGTTCACCGCCCTCGGCACCGACGGACCAGACAGTCATGCCGCTCGTCGCGTTGCCGCTTTCGTCGGCCCAGGGGAACACGGCGCCGCCCCACTCCTGCACGTCGATGCCGAGATGACGCTTGTACCAGTCGCGCAGGGCGACCGGGTCTTTCGCCTTGAAGAAGATGCCACCGATGCCGGTCACTCGCTTCATTCGATCCTCCCAGGCCGCGCGCAATGGGGGGCGGCACGCCGGACTATCAGGCGCCGCCCGGCGACGGTCAATAAGAACGATTCCAAAAAAAACCCCGCGCGGATGCGCGGGGTTTTTTCTGTAACGGCAAAACGCGGAAGCGATCAGGCGGCGACTTCGACGCCCGACGCCTGGGCGCCCTTCGGGCCCTGGGTCACTTCGAACTTCACACGCTGGCCTTCCTGGAGACTACGAAACCCCTTGGAATTGATCGCAGAAAAGTGGACGAACACGTCCTCCCCACCGTCCTCGGGCGCGATGAAACCGAAACCCTTGGCATCGTTGAACCACTTGACCGTACCGAAACGCATTGCGGAAACCTCTGGACATGGACTGGAAGCACCCGGATGGCGAGGCGTTCCCCATGGATCCCCTTGGCCTGCCCCCGCGGCGCAGCGGAAGTATCATCATGTTTCCAGGAAAAGCGCAACTGGGATTCTTTCCGATATCAATCCGTCGCCAGTAACCGACCCAGGATAGGGGGTACGTTCGCCGTCGCCGCGGCGAGGTGGGCGAAGATTTCCTCGATGCTTATCTCGGCCTCGTCCCCGGCGCCGGCCGCGAAATTGGCCACCAGCGCGAGACAGGCGAACTCCAGGTCGAGCTCGCGGGCCAGCACCGCCTCGGGCATGCCCGTCATGCCGACCAGGTCGCAGCCGTCGCGTTTCATACGGGCAATTTCGGCACGGGTTTCCAGCCGCGGGCCCTGTGTTACCCCATGGACGCCACCGTCGATGATGGCCAGCCCTTCCGCCCTCGCGGCGGCGAGGATCGCCTGGCGCAGGCTTTCGGTGTACGGCTCGCTGAAGTCGATGTGCCGGACTTCCGCTCCTTCCACATCGTTGAAGCTGGTATAGCGGCCATGGGTGTAGTCGATGATCTGGTCCGGCACCACGAGGGTGCGCGGTCCCATGTCGTCGCGGATGCCGCCCACGGCGTTGACCGCGACCACCCGCCGCGCGCCCAGCGAATGCAAGGCCCACAGATTCGCCCGGTAGTTCACCCGATGCGGGGGCACGGTGTGGCTTTCGCCGTGACGGGCAAGGAAGGCCAGGCGCTTGCCGCGGAAACGTCCGGTGACGATGTCGCCCGACGCCGCGCCGAACGGGGTTTCGACGGTGTGGCGCTCGCTGTCTTCCAGACCCTCGAACGCATAAAGGCCGCTGCCGCCGATGACGGCGAGGTCGATGCTCATCGGGTCAGTCCTTCAGTGCGTAGATGCCGGGCAAGTTGCGGGCATGCTCGTTGTAGTCCATGCCGTAACCGAACACGTAGCGGTCCGGCACGTCCACGCCATTGAAGTCCGCCGAGATGCCGTGGGCGCGACGGCCGTGCACCTTCGTGCAGAGCACTGCCAGCAATACCCGGTCGGCACCCATGTCGAGGCAGGCGTCGCGCACGGCCTTCAAGGTGTGGCCCTCGTCGAGGATGTCGTCCACCAGGAGCACGGTACGGCCCTGCAGCGGCACTTCCGGGCGACGGAGCCAGTGGAGGTCGCTGCCGCTGGTCTGGCCGCGGTAACGGGTGGCGTGGACATAGTCGAACTCGAGGTCGGTGCGAATCGACAGGGCGAGTTGTCCGGCAAAGACCAGGGCACCGTGCATCACGGTGAGGAAGACGGGGCGTTCGCCGGCGAGCGTGTGGTCGATCTCGCGGCCCATGCGCGCGATCTCGATATCCAGCTGCTCGCGACCGAACAGGAGGTCCGCGCTGGCCAGCGCTTCTTCGTATGGGACGGATGTCATGGGTAGCTCAAGGCTCCAGGGCGGTCACGCGCGCGATGAAACGCTCGCGCTGGGGGTTGTCGGAAAGTCCTTCCCAGGTGGAACCGATCGCGCCGCGCAGCGGCGCGATGCGCTCGGGTGGCGACGGACGGCGGCCCTCGACCGCCGCGATCGCCTCGGGAACGACGTCGGGAAAACAGGCGAGCACCAGATCGCAACCGGCATCGAGGTGGGCGGCGGCGCGCTCGGCAATGCCGCCGACGCTGCCTGCCGCGGCCATGCTGATGTCGTCGCCGAACACGCAGCCGCGGAAGCCGAGTTCGCCGCGCAGGATGTCTTCGATCCAGATACGCGAGTAACCGGCGGGACGATCGTCGACGGCAGGATACGTGACGTGCGCGGCCATGACGGCCTCGGCATGCGCCTCCATGCCGGCCAGGAACGGCATCAGGTCGTTGCGGAAGATCTCGTCCTTGCTCCGCGGATCGACCGCGGACGAGGTGTGCGTGTCTTCGAGCACCGACCCGTGCCCGGGGAAGTGCTTCAACACGGCGGCCATGCCGCCCAAGTGCATGCCACGCACGTACGCCTGCACCAGTTCGGCGGCCGCTGCGGGATCGGCATGGAAGGCGCGATTGCCGATCGCACGGCTGCCGCGGTCGATGTCGGCCACAGGCGCGAAGCTGAAATCCACGCCGATGGCGCGCATCTCGCTCGCCATGATCCAGGCATGTTCTTCCGCACGGTTCACCGCATCCACCGGATCGGTGTCGTAGAGCCGACCGATGGCAGCCACGGGCGGCAACCGGGTGAAGCCCTCGCGGAATCGCTGCACGCGCCCGCCTTCCTGATCGACGCACACCAGGAAGTCTTCGCCGGCGACGTCGCGCACCGATTCGATCAGCGCCGCGACCTGCTGCCGCGAAGCGAAATTGCGGGAAAACAGAATCACGCCCGATACGCCCGGCGCGACGAGCCACGCGCGTTCGTGCGCGGCCAGTTCCGTACCGGCAAGCCCGACGATCAGCATGCGGTGCCTCCCTTCCCTTCCCGTTCCGCGGCCGACCATTGCGCGAAGGGCCGGTCCACGAGGTTGACGTTGTAGTAGCGCGATTGCTCGCTCACCTCGGTGCCCAGCCATGCGGGCTTCGGGTAAGGCGCATCCGCGGACGGAAGCTCCACCTCGGCGACGATCAGCCCGGCGTTGTCGCCGAGGAACTCGTCGATCTCGAAGTGGGCGCCGTCGAGCATGACGTGGTGGCGGATCTTCTCCAGCACGCCGTCGGACAGTTCATGCAGCAGGTGTTCCGCATCCGCATGAGGAATCGGGTATTCGAACTCGTGACGCTCGACACCCAGCGTGGCCGACTTGATGTTGAGCCAGCTCTTGTCGCCCGACAGGCGCACGCGAACGGAGCACTTCGCATGGCCGGCGGCGATCGCGGCACCGCTCACCAGGTATCCCTGCGCGATCCGCTCGCTGCGCTCCACCAGGCCGCGCCAGTCATCGCCGGCGAGGAGGAACTTGCGTTCGATTTCGACGCCCATGGGCCCTCCCCCTTCGTTCAGCCGCGCTCGAACAGCGCGATGGATTCGACGTGCGCGGTGTGGGGAAACATGTCCATCACCCCGGCGGACACGAGCCGGAACCCGTGCTTTCCGACGAGGATACCCGCGTCGCGGGCCAGCGACCCCGGATGGCACGATACGTATACGATTCGGTCTGTGCCCTTGCGCGGCAGGTACTCCAGCACCTTGTCGGCGCCCGCGCGCGGCGGGTCGAGCAGGATCTTGTCCCACGCCTGCGTGGCCCAGGGTTCGGCGCGCTGATCGTCGAACAGATTGGCGACACGGAATGTGGCGTTGTCCAGGCCGTTCCGCGCGGCGTTCGCGGCCGCACGCTCCACGAGGCCATGTTCGCCCTCCACACCGACCACCTCGGCCGCGTGGCGGGCCATGGGCAAGGTGAAGTTGCCGAGGCCGCAGAACAGATCGAGCACGCGATCACCCGGCTGCAGGTCCAGGAGCTCCAGGGTGCGCGCGAGCATCCGCTGGTTCATGCCTGCGTTCACCTGCACGAAATCGAGCGGCAGGAAGTCGAGTTCCACGTTCTCCGCCGGAATGCCGAACGCGAGTCGGGGCGCTTCCGGCCATAGCGGATGCACGCTGCTGTGGTTGCCCGGTTGCAGGTAGATGGCCAGCCCGTGCGCCTTGCCGAATTCGGTCAGCGCTGCGCGATCGCGTTCCGACAGCGGCGACAGGTGACGGAAAACGAGAGCGACGGTGTCGTCGCCGGCGGCGAACTCCACCTGGGGAATGTCGCGCGCCGCGTCGAGTCCGCCGATCAGCGTGGCCAGCAGACCCACCTTCGGGCCGAGGGCTGGATGGATGACGTCGCACACCTCGATGTCGGCCACGAAGCGTGGGTTGGACTCCTCGCGGAAGCCGACGAGCACGCGTTCCTTCTTCGCCACGTAGCGCACGGAGAACCGGCCCTTCCGGCGATAGCCCCAGGCCTCGTCCACCAGCGGCGGCAACCAGGTTTCCGGCGTGACCTTCCCGATGCGCTCGAAGTTCTCGGCGAGCACGCGTTGCTTGGCGGCGATCTGCGCGGCTGGCGCCAGGTGCTGCAGCGAGCAGCCGCTGCACTGGCCGAAGTGCCGGCAGACCGGCGCGACCCGGTCAGGCGACGCCTCGATGACGCTGATCACCTCGGCGTCGTCGTAATTGCGGTGGCGCTTGCGGTACTTCAGCAGCACGCGCTCGCCCGGCAGCGCGCCGGAAACAAAGGTGGCCTTGTTGTCGATGCGGGCGACGCCCCGGCCGTCGTGGCTCAGGTCGGTGATGGTGGCTTCGAATTCGGTCATGCGCTCATAAACGTGATGTGGGAAGCGCGCCGGCGCGCGAATGGGTGCTCGCTGCAAGCCCCATTCGCGCGCCAGCGCGCTTCCCACGGAATCAGCGGGGATTTGCCTTACTTGCGCTTCCAGGCGCCCGAGGCATCCCGATAATACCAGCCCGACGGCGCCCGCTGGATCCAGCCTTCGGCGAAGGTCTTGCGGATCTGCTGCTCCCATTCCGGATGGCCGTTGGCGACGGCTACCGCGCGATACAAGGCGTCACGGTCGTTGTTCTCGTCGCGCAGGAGGTTGTTGGCCTGCGCACGCTGGTCGAGGGGCAGCGCCGACGCGTCGCGCACCGCCACGAGGCCGTCACTGGTGAACCCCACGGCACCGCTGGCGAAAAGGGCCTTCAACTGGCCGCCGAAGCGCGCGGTCATGCGTGCGCGGATGGCTTCGGTTTCCGGCGTGCTGATGCGGATATCCGGAGTCTCGGCCGCGTGTGCCGCCGGAATCACCAGATCGAGCAGCGCTGCGGAAGGCTGCTTCGCTGGCGGCGGCGAGGGCTTGGCCTCGCTGTCGCCGGCGGACTTGCCGACGCCGCTCTCATCGAGCACGTTGCCGATGAACTGATCGGCGGCCTTCTGAGCGGCCGCTTCGGGGAAATACACGTTGATGGTGACGCATCCGGCTAGGACAGCCAACGCGGCCATGGAAATCAACAGGTTGCGCATTAATCTTCCTCCCGAATGTGGTGCGGCCGAGCCGCTTCGTTGGCTTTTCGCGCGCAGGGCGCGCTCTACGTGTCAGCGGACCACGGGACCGTCGCCCTCGGTGGCTGCCTTCAGGCGACGGACCAGGGTCGGCCAGTCGACCTCGCGCTGGTGGCCAACCACATTGAGCCGCGGAAGACCGCTGCCCTCCACGATAGCGTAGCCGTCCTTCGCGGGCCCCAGTCCGCCCATGGTGCAGACATCGTTCTTGAGCGTGCAACTCAGCCCGACCCGCTTGTAGCCGAAGGTCTTGAACAGCTTCAGCACGGTGCCCTGCAGCCCGCCTGCGATGCCGCCTCCGCCTACCGACGTGAGACTGTTCACCGCCTTCTGGCTGATCCGCCCGCCTTCGTCGGCGACGAGGCTGGCCTTGAACGCCGAGGGCTCCCACGCCACCAGGCGGATGTCGTCGATGCTGCCGTGGAGACGGCCGGTCATGCTGCCGAAATCGAACACCGAAGTGAGCAGCGCGAGATCGAGACGTCGGAGTGCGACGTTGCCCGTGAGCACCGGGGCCGCGCCGAAGGGCTGCGCAAGGGTCATGCCGGTGATGTCCACGAACCCGTCGAACACATTGATGGAGAGGCCGCCGCCCAGTTCGATCCGGTCGTCCACGAAGCGCAGCGACGGCACGGCCCCGCCGAGCTTGCCCTGGAACTCGGGCCAGCCCAGGGCCCGGCAGAACGCGGCCATGTCGATCTGGGTCAGCGCCAGCGACGTCTGCAACCGTTCGCCGCTGGCGGCACCGGGCCGCAGGCTGAGACCGAGCACGCGGAGTTGCCCGTCCAGCACGGGGATGGCGAAGGGCTTCTCCAACTTCAGCACGCCCCCCGAGCTTCGCCAGGAGGATTCGGCGGCTCCGTTGGGAATGCGATAGAAGCGCAAGCCGCGCCAGCCCAATCGGGTGGACGGACGGTTTTCCGTGGCGCTCCAGTCGATGGCGCCATGCAAGTCGTCGACGCCGAGGCGGCCGTCGCCAAGGCCCAGGTCCAACCCGGCCGTCTGCAGGGAGAACGCCTTCAGCGCACCGCCTTCCATGACGACATGGCCCGCCAGGTCGCCGCGTGCGTCCAGCTGATCCACCCCGAAGGACTGCAGAAGCCCCTTGCCGTAACGGGTGTAAGCCGCCGGGAAGCGTCCGTTGATGCGATCCAGACGCAGCTGGGCGAGGTCGCCGTTCGCGGCGAAACCGAGTTCACCCTCGAGTTGCAGGGCGTCGGGGTCGGTCAAACGAAGGCGGCGGATCGCCAGTTCGCCCTTCTTCGTGCGAGCGCCCAGCGACAATTGCACCGCGTGATCGGGCAAGCGGGCGTACAGCGGCCCCAGCAGGACATCCCCGCCACGCAGGGTAGCGTCGAGGTCCACCGAGGCGCCGTCGGCCTGGCTGTCGATGCCCAGGCGACCGGAGCCCGAAATGCCCTGCCCGGCCAGCTTCCCGCCCGAGCCGTCGAACCCCACGCCGGCGAGCGAAAACTGTCCCGATGCCTGCACACCGCTTTCGAGCACGTCGAGGGCGAGGTCCGCATCCACGCGTCCGGTGGTGGCACGCCCCGACCACACCGTCGACAGCAGCCCCTGCAGCCAACCGGCCGGCAAGCCGGCCAGCGTGATCTGGGCATGACTGGTCTGATCCATGGGAAGCGCGACGCGCGCCTGGGCCTTGTCCTGATTGAGCGACACCTCAAGCGTGTTCGCCGCCTGATCCGCCACGACGTGTACCGAGGCGTTGCCGAGCGCGCCGCCGGGTGCTCCGCGCAACTTCACGCTGCCGTCGAAAACCCATCGCCCCAACTCGTCGCGGTCGAGGGTGCCCTCAAGGCGCAGGCCGAGCTTGCGCCAGCCCAGGGAAGGCACGTCGGCGCGGTCGGCGGAAAGCACGACGTCGAGGCCCTTGTTCTCGGCGGCCGGCTCGATGTCCGCCTTCATGCCGATCATCGCCATTCCCGGAATGGACAACGCGTCGGCTTCGACCGACACGCCCGCACGCGCGCCTTCTGCCGCGGCCATCGCGGTCAGGGCAACGAGAATCAGCGTGAAGATGCGGGTTGATACGGCGAGCATGCTCGTCCATTCTGCCAAATCCAGATGAACGACACGGAACGTTACTATGTCGCACGACCCTCACGGCCCGCCTCGTCCGAGCGCAGAACGGCATCTGCTGGTCGCCGACGACGATCCCTCCACGCGGCAGTTCCTCGCCGGGGCACTCGAGGCGCAGGGCTATGTCGTGGCGCTGGCGCAGGACGGCGTCGAGGCGTTGGCGATGGCGCGAAGGCAGCGCTTCGACGCGCTGCTGCTGGATTGCCGGATGCCACAGGCGGGTGCGGTGGACGTACTGACTGCGCTGCGCGCCGATCCCGACGCCGCGTCGAACGCGGCCACCGCGCTGGCCACGAGCGCCGAGGTGCCGGCACCCTTGCGCGCATCGCTCCTCTCCGCCGGCTTCGCCGGCGTCATCGAGAAACCGTGTCGCGTCGCGTCGCTGGTCGACGCGCTGGCGGCTAACCTGGGACTGGACGACGGCACGCGCATCCTCGATGACGCCGCCGGCCTCACCGCTGCCGGCGATCCGCAGACCATGCAGGCGCTGCGCCAACTGCTCCGCGCAGAACTCGTCGATCTCTCGGGCACGCTGGGCAGGTTGATCGACGACCCCGCCGAACTGGTGGAGCGCCTGCACCGCCTGCGCTCGGCCTGCGGATTCTGCGGCGCCGTACGGCTCGGGGCACAGGCGAAGGTGCTGCAAGGCCATGTCCGCGAGACGCGCATCGTCGTGCCCGACGCCCTCGCCCGCTTCCGCGCGGAACTGGACGCGACGCTGGCTGCGTTGTCCACGGCATCGTAGGAGCGCGCCCTGCGCGCGACAGCTTTTCGCCTCCGTTTCCAGCTTCACGCGCCAGCTTGTGGACAGGCACGGAAAGCTGTCGCGCGCAGGGCGCGCTCCTACGCTGCGGGTGATGCCGAAGCGTGTCCCCTAGCGCAAAACCCGCCAGGCGCGCAGTTCGCCACCGCCGAGGTGGAAGGCGATCACCTGGCGCATCATGCGACGCAACGACGCCAGCCCCGCGGTGTCGGGGGCGATGTCCTGCGCGAGCGCCAGGAGGTCGGCGCCGCGGATCGCCCGGGGATCGCCCGCACGGCCGGGCATCGCACCCGATTCCGGGTCGTAGAAGTACGTGGCTGCCGGATCCAGCGGTTCGCCATCCAGCGCGTCGGCGTCCAGTTGCAGGGCGTAACCCAGGGCGTCGAGCATGTCGCGTTCGAACCGCCGTAGCGTCCACGCCAGCGGTTCGCGAGCGGCCATGCGCTGTAAGGCCAGCTCGTAGAGCGCGAACAGTTCCGGGTTCGGGTCCTGTCGGCCGGTGAGCCGTACGACCAGCTCATTGAGGTAGAGGCCAGCCAGGCCGGCGTCGCCCGCCAGGCGCAGCACCGCGCCGCTCGGCTCGGCCGCGCGCAGGGTCGCCAGCTCGCCACGCATCAGCAGGTCGAGCTCCACGCGCTGGAAGGGCTCGAGCTGCGCGCGTTGCAGGCGGGCGCGTTCCTTGCGCACGCCGCGCGCGACCACACCGATGCGGCCGTGGTCGCGCGTCAGGCATTCGATCAGCAGCGAGGTTTCCCGGTAAGGCCGGGCGTGCAGGACGAAGGCAGGCTGTTGTTCGACGCGCATGTGCGGCGCCCGAAGGGCTTACTCGTAACCGAAGCGCTTGAGCAGGTTCTCGTCGTCGGCCCAGCCTTCGCGAACCTTGACCCACAGCTTGAGGAACACCTTTCGCTCGAAGAGGTTTTCCATCTGCCGGCGCGCGGAGGTGCCGATGGCCTTGAGCTGCGCCCCTGCGTTGCCGATCACGATGGCCTTCTGGCCGTCGCGCTCCACCCAGATCACGGCGTGGATTTCGGCCACACCGTCCGGGCGGTCCTCGAAGCGCTCGATTTCCACGGTGGTGGCATAGGGCAGTTCCTGGTCGAGCCGAAGCATGAGCTGCTCACGCACCATTTCCGCGGCGAGGAACCGCTCGCTGCGGTCCGTGATCTCGTCTTCGCCGTAAATCGCCGGTTGTTCGGGCAGGCGCTCGAGGATGCCCTTCTCGAGGCCGGCAAGGCCCTTCGCTTTCAGCGCGCTCACGTAGTACACGTCGTCGAAGGGATGCTTCTGCATCAGGTCGGCGACGAACGGCAGCATGGCGGTCTTGTCTTTCTGCAGGTCGACCTTGTTGATCGCCAGTAGCTTCGGCATGTCCTTCTGTTCCGCCAGGGCGGAATACATGGTCATGTCTTCGTCCGTCCAGCGGCCGGCTTCGATCACCTGCACCGCCAGGTCCACCTCGGTGATCGCCGCGCGGGCGGCGCGATTGAGGCTGCGGTTCATCGCCCGCTTGCCGCCGCGATGCAGGCCCGGGGTATCCACGTAGAGGATCTGCCCCTGCGGCTTGCTGGAAATGCCCAGGATGCGGTGGCGCGTGGTCTGCGGACGATGGCTGACGATGCTGAGGCGCACGCCGATGAGCGCGTTGAGCAGCGTGGACTTGCCCACATTGGGGCGACCGACGAGTGCCACGTACCCGCAGCGGAAATCGTCGTCGACCAGGATGTCTTCGTGTTCGTTGGATTCGATGTCGTTCATGTCTTGGTTTCCAGCAGGCGGCGAAGTATCGCTTCGGCGGCATCCTGCTCGGCGGCGCGCCTGCTGCCACCGCGTCCTTCGACGCGGATCGGCTCGGGCTCGTCGATGGAACAGCTGACGTCGAAGACCTTCGCGTGGTCTTCGCCGTAGCTGCCGGTGAGTTCGTAGACGGGCAGCGCCATGCCCCTGCCCTGCAGCCATTCCTGCAGACGGGTCTTGGCGTCCTTGCTGGAGCGCTTGATTTCTGCCACGCGCGACGTGAACAGCCTGCGCACGACCTGGCGGCACGCGTCGTAGCCGTCGTCGAGGTAGACGGCGGCCACGAGGGCCTCGAAGGCATCGGCCAGGATGGAGTCGCGACGGAAACCGCCGCTCTTCAGCTCCCCGGGGCCGAGCTTCAGGGCATCCCCCAATTCCAGTTCACGGGCGATGGCGGCCAGGGCCTGGCCATTGACGAGTTGCGCGCGCAGCCGCGACAGCTCGCCCTCGCTGGCGTTCGGATGGGCCTCGAACAGCAGTTCCGCCACGGTGGCGCCCAGCAGGGCGTCGCCGAGGAACTCCAGGCGCTCGTTGTTCGGTTTCCCGGCGCTGCGGTGGGTCAGCGCCAGGGTCGCGAGGTCGGGGTTACGGAAGGAATGGGGAAACGGCACGATCGCTCGTTACATGGACGCATTCCTCAACTGCACCGAGTTTTCGAAATGCAGGAGGAAGTCGATGTTGTAGATGAAGGGAATCTGTTTGTCGTATTCGACATGCAGCACTGCGCCGTTGTTGGCGCGATCGAGGGTGATGTCTTTGGGCTGGATGGTGGCGTCGTCCACGTACTGGAAGCCCATCTTGAAGATGAGTTCCCGACGAAGGCCGTCCAGATCCTGGGCGTTTCCGCTCGTGGCCATCTGGCTCATGGCCTTCTTCACCCCGAAGTACTCGATGTATGACGGTACGAGCTTCATGGCCATGAATGCGAAGAAGCCAAGCACCAGCAGCACGATGGCGAAGCCGATGAGGGTAATGCCCTGTTGTCTGGATTTCATGGTCGTGTCCTCGCCGCCGTAGCGGTTCCCCTGTCGAGACGAATGCGTGCGGGGCGCAATACGCGCCCCGCAGCGGAGATTACCTTGTCCGGAGGCAACCGCAACGCCTTTTGGCGTGACCGGGACCACCGTTCGGTCAATGAATGACCTTGCCCATCTTGGAGAAATCGAACCAGCCGTTGCCGGGGCCGCGCCACGCCAGCCACACGAAGAAGGCCTTGCCGACCAGGTTCTTCTCCGGCATGCAGCCCCACCAGCGGCTGTCCGTGCTGTTCATGCGGTTGTCGCCCATGACGATGTAGCAGCCCTTGGGCACTTCCGAAGGCACCACCTCGTTGGGGATGTCCTGCGGCATGTTGAAGGCGGGCGTCAGTGCGATGGTGTGGTTGATGCTGCCCAGGTGCTCGGTATACAGCTTCGAGCCAAAGGTCATCAGCAGGCGGTCTTCCGGTCGCGTCATGCTGCCCTTGAAGGGGCCGATCTCGTCGGCGCCGACGCGCTCGCCGTTGATGTAGAGCTCGCCGCCGCGAGTCTCGATGCGGTCGCCGGGCAGACCGATCACGCGCTTGATCCAGTTCTCGCTGGGCACCGGCGCATGGGGGTTCTGGCAGCTGAGATCCCCGCTGCGCACGATGTCGCCGTTCTCGTCCTTGCAAAGAAAGCCGGGGAAGCGGAAGACGACGACGTCGCCGCGCCGGGGTTCGCCATTCTCCACCAGCTTGTTGTTGAAGGCCGGCATGCGCAGGCCGTAGGCGAACTTGTTCACCAGGATGAAGTCGCCCACGTCGAGCGTGGGCATCATCGAGCCGGACGGGATGCGGAACGGCTCGGCCACGAACGAGCGCAGGATCAGCACCACCAGGATCACCGGGAACAGCGACCTGGCCCAGTCCACCGGCCAGGGTTCAGGCTGCTCCGTACCGGAGGCCTCCGCGCGGGCGCGGCGCGCCTTGGCCAGGAAGAGGCGATCGAACAGCCAAACCAGCCCGAAGAGGACCGTGAGGCCGAGAAGGATCGCCGAAAAATCGAATGCCGCCATGCCAACTCCGTTAGTCGAATCGAGGGGCCGCGAGGCCCATTCCGGCGCATCCGGCGCCGGGGTTCCATAGGTCAGAGGTCACTTGTCCACTTTCAGGACCGCCAGGAAGGCTTCCTGGGGAATCTCCACGCTGCCGACCTGCTTCATGCGTTTCTTGCCTTCCTTCTGCTTCTCCAGCAGCTTCTTCTTGCGCGAGACGTCGCCGCCATAGCACTTCGCGAGCACGTTCTTGCGCAGGGCCTTCACCGTCGACCGCGCGATGATGGCGGCGCCGATGGCGGCCTGAATGGCCACGTCGAACTGCTGGCGGGGAATCAGGTCCTTCATCCGCTCCACGAGTTCGCGCCCACGGCGTTCGGCATGCGAACGGTGCACGATGAGGCTGAGGGCATCGACGCGATCGCCGTTGATCAGCACGTCCACGCGCACGAACGGGCCGGCATCGAAGCGGTCCATGTGGTAATCCATCGACGCATAGCCGCGGGACACCGATTTCAGCCGGTCGAAGAAGTCGAGCACCACTTCCGCCAGCGGCAGTTCGTAGGTCACCTGTACCTGGGTGGCCAGGTACTGGATGGAACGCTGCACGCCGCGCTTTTCCTCGCACAGCTTGATGACGTTGCCCACGTATTCGCCAGGCGTGAGGATGTTGGCGACGATGATCGGCTCGCGGATCTCGGCGATCTGCTGCGGCGGGGGCAGCTTCGCCGGGTTGTCCATCTGCAGCACCGTGCCGTCGGTCTTGGCCACTTCGTAGACCACGGTCGGCGCCGTCGTGATGAGATCGAGGTCGTATTCGCGCTCCAGGCGCTCCTGAACGATTTCCATGTGCAGCATGCCGAGGAACCCGCAGCGGAAGCCGAAGCCCATGGCCTCGGAACTCTCCGGCTCGAAGAACATCGCCGCATCGTTCAACCGCAGCTTGTCCAGTGCTTCGCGCAGCGCCGGATAGTCGTCGGCGGACACGGGGAACAGTCCGGCGAACACGCGTGGCTGCATCGTCTGGAATCCGGGCAGCGGTTCTTCCGCCGGCTTGCCGGCGTGCGTGAGCGTGTCGCCCACGGGGGCGCCGTGCACGTCCTTGATCGACGCGTTGATCCAGCCCACCTCGCCCGCCGCCAGGCGCTCGAGCTTCTTCCGTTTCGGCGTAAACACGCCCACATCGTCGACGAGGTGCGTGCGGCCGGTGGACATGACCAGGATCTTGTCGCCCGGCTTGATCTCGCCCTGCATCACGCGCACGAGCGACACCACGCCGAGGTAGTTGTCGAACCAGGAGTCGATGATCAGCGCCTGCAGCTTGTCGGTGTCGCGCGGCTTCGGCGGCGGGATGCGATGGATGATCGCCTCCAGCACCTCGATGACGTTCTGGCCCGTCTTCGCACTGACCGGAATCGCGTCGCTGGCGTCCAGGCCGATCACGGCCTCGATCTCGGCCTTGGCCTTTTCGATGTCCGCCGTGGGCAGGTCGATCTTGTTGAGCACCGGAATGACTTCCAGACCCTGCTCGATGGCCGTATAGCAGTTGGCGACCGACTGCGCCTCGACACCCTGGGCGGCGTCGACCACCAGCAGCGCGCCCTCGCAGGCCGAGAGCGATCGGCTGACCTCATAGGAGAAGTCGACGTGGCCCGGGGTATCGATGAAATTCAGCTGGTAAGTCTTGCCGTCGCGCGCCTTGTACGGCAGCGACACCGACTGCGCCTTGATGGTGATGCCGCGCTCGCGCTCGATCGGATTGTTGTCCAGGACCTGCGCTTCCATTTCGCGTTCGGACAGTCCCCCGCACAACTGGATGATGCGGTCGGCCAGGGTCGACTTGCCGTGGTCGATGTGGGCAATGATGGAGAAGTTGCGGATGAGTTCCATGGAGCGCCGTGGTCACGTTCACCATCGCTCGCGGCGCGAACGACGCGCGCCGGCCCATTCGGCCGGCGCGAATCCAGCATTATCGCATGGAAGACCGGCCACCGCCGAGCGGCGGCCGGCCGGAACCTCACCGGTCGCCGGGCACGGTGACGCCGACAAAGCGGGTGGAGTCGTCCCGCCGCACCAGCAACATGGCGGTGTCCCCGGGCTTCAGGCCCTTGACCGCCGCCTGGAACGCCGCCGAGCTGCCCACGCGCTTCTGGTTCACCATGAGGATCACGTCGCCGGGACGAAGACCGGCGCTCGCGGCCGCGCTGCCGTTGATTCCACTCACCACCACGCCCTCGCCGGCCTTGAGGCCCAGCTCCGAACGGGTCGAGGCGTCGATATCTTCCACGGACATGCCCAGCGCGGCCGCCGATCCGCCCGCGCCTTCGCCGTCGCCGGACGAGGCGGACTTGCCGTTCTTGTCGCGGGGCATCTCGCCTACCTTGACGTCGACGGTCTGCTTCTTGTGGTCGCGCAGGATTTCCACCTTGGCGATGGAGCCCGGCTTCGTCAGGCCGACGAGGGGCGGCAGGTCGGGCGACGAGGTGATGGGCGTACCGTTGAAGGAGAGGATGACGTCGCCCTGCTTCAGGCCCGCCTTGTCCGCACCGCTGCCCGGGGTGACCTGGGCGACCAGCGCGCCGTTAGCGTCCGGAAGGTCGAGGTTCTTCACGAACTGGTCCACCGGCTGCACCGTGACGCCGAGCATGCCGCGCGACACATAACCCTTGTCCTTGATCTGCTGCACGACGTTCATCGCCACGTCGATGGGGATCGAGAAGGACAGGCCCTGGTAACCGCCGGAGGTGGAATAGATCTGCGAGTTGATGCCGATCACCTGGCCTTGCAGGTTGAACAGCGGTCCGCCGGAATTGCCGCGGTTGATCGGCACGTCGGTCTGGATGAACGAGGTGTAGGGCTGGTCGCCGCTCCCCAGGTTGCGGCCGACGGCGCTGATGATGCCGTGGGTCACGGTGGCGTCGAGGCCGAACGGTGAGCCGATGGCCAGAGCCCACTGACCGCGCTTGACGGTGCGCGAATCGCCGATGGTGACGGTCGGCAGCGACTTGCCGTCGATTTTCAGCAGCGCGATGTCGTACTGCGGATCCTTGCCCACCACCTTCGCGGTGAAGGTGCGGCGGTCCTGCAGGCGGATCTTCACTTCGTCGGCGTCGTCGACCACATGGTCGTTGGTGAGGATGTAACCGTCGCCGGAGATGATGAACCCGGAGCCGAGCGACGTGCGATCGCGCGGCTGCATCGGCATGCCCGGCATGCCGAAGAAGCGCCGGAGGAGTTCTTCCTGATCGTCGGGCATGTCACCCGGTCCGCCGCGCGACTTGCGGGCGGTGCCCGTGGTCTTCGCCTCGACGTGGACCACGGCCGGGGCGTATTTCTCCACGACGCCGGTGAAGTCCGGAAGGGTTTGCGCCTGCGCGCCCGCGCTTGCCACGACCAGGGCGCCGCCGAGCAATGCGCGTACATGCCAGAGAGCCATCGATTTCCTCCTTTTTACCTAACCACGGCTGCCCGCGCGGCTTGGCCGCGCGGACTGTTACGAATCCAGGGAAGGGCGCGCCGGCGATGGACGGCGCGCGGTCACGAACCGCGGCTCAGCGAGCCTGCGCCGCCACCGGCTGCACATAGCGACTGCCGTCGGGGCGGATCAGCAACAGGTAGCCGTTGTCTTCCGGCGCCGAGGCGGCCCGGGCACGATGAATCTGATAAGGCGTGGAACGCGGCAGGTAAGCCTCGGCCCCAGCGGCGCTCGAACTATCGAATGCTGCCTTCTGGGTGAAGCGGGAAGCCATGTTGCCGCTGAGCCATTGCGGGGCGACCGGCGCCGCGGCCTGGGCGGCCGGTACGCTGGCCACCTGGGCATCGTCGGCCAGCGAGGCATGCTGGGCGATATCCTCCGGCGCCGCGGAACGATTGCCGGCCGGCTGCGAAAGCATCAGGGCGGCGACGGCGACGCTGGCGGCGATGGCGCCACCGGCCGACCAGTGCAGCCAGCGGCGACGCGGCGCGGCGGACACGGCGGGCTCGGCCTCGATGGCGCCCATGACCCGGCTGGCGAAGTCACCGGACACCAGGGGCGCACCCTGCCGGCGCAGGCCGTCACGAGCCACATGGAAACGCGCCCAGGTATCGGCGAGAACCGGATCGGCTTCGAGCCGTCGCAGCAGGAAACGGATTTCCTCCCGTGACAACTCGCCGTCCATGCCGGCGGAGAGAATTTCCCGATTGGCTTCGCTCATGGGGTGTGGTCCTCGCGGTCGGACAACAGTGGCCGCAGTTTCTGGTCGATGGCTTCGCGGGCCCGGAAGATACGCGAACGGACGGTACCGATGGGACAGTCCATGATGGCGGCAATTTCCTCGTAGCTCTTGCCTTCCACCTCGCGCAGGGTGATCGCGACCCGAAGTTCCTCAGGCAGGGCTTGGACAGTGGAAAACACCGTTTGTTCCACCTGTTCCCGCATCATTTCGCGCTCGGGGGTGGCACTTTCGTGCATGCGGGTGGCCCCCGGCACGTAAACGGCATCTTCCACGTCGATGTCGCCCGTGGGCGGACGGCGGCCCATGGCGACGAGATGGTTCTTGGCGGTGTTGACGGCGATCTTGTACAGCCACGTGTAGAAGGCGCTCTCGCCACGGAAGGAACCCAGCGCGCGCCAGGCGCGCACGAAGGCTTCCTGGGCGATGTCCTCGCATTCGGTCCAGTCGTGCACGTATCGGGAGATCAGCGCCACCACCTTGTGTTGGTACTTGCGGACAAGCAAGTCGAATGCGCGGCGATCCCCTTGCTGCACGCGCTCGACAAGTGCTTGATCCAATTCGTTTTCGCCCATCCGGGCTGTCTCCTTAACTCTATCGGGGCCAGTCGCGGGCGCAGCTGAGACAAGCCCGGGCGGCGCAAGTTCACTTGCACCGGCACGCTTGTCTCCAGCCATGGAACTATGCGGGGCGCGGCGCCCTACCTCAAGATGGCGCCGTTCTCAGGCCGGCACGGCCTGCCCTTCGCTCACCAGCCGCTCGCGCTCGCCGAGCAGCTTCTCGAACGTGGCGGTGGGCAGCGGCCTGCAGAAAAGATAGCCCTGCAGTTCGTCGCAGCCGTTGGCACGAAGGAACTCGAGGTGTTGCTCGATCTCCACGCCTTCCGCCACCACACCGCGCTTGAGACGGTGCGCCATGTCGATAGTGGCGCGGACGATCGCCTCGTCGTCCGGGTCGACGCCGATATTGCGCACGAAGCTCTGGTCGATCTTGATGCGATCGGCGGGCAGGCGCCGCAGGTAGTCGAGGGAGGCGGCTCCCGTGCCGAAATCGTCGATGGCGATGCGGCACCCCATCGCATGCAGCGCATCCAGCGTTTCCACGAGGTGCGGCACCGTCTTCACGCTGATGCTTTCGGTGACTTCCAGTTCGAGCTGGCCCGGCTCCAGACCGGTGTCCCGGAGCGCGTTGGCGACCACGGACGCCAGGTTCGGCTGCATGAGCTGCACCGCCGACAGGTTCACGCCGAGGCGAAGGCCCAGCCCGAACCGGTCCTCCCACGCCTTCGCCTGCCCGCAGGCCGTGCGCAGCACCCATTCGCCGATGGGCACGATGAGCCCGCTGGCTTCCGCAAGCGGAATGAAGAAGCCCGGACTGATCATGCCCAGCTCGGGATGCTCCCAGCGCACCAGCGCTTCCATGCCCACGATGTCTTCGCTGGCCGCTCCCACCTGGGGCTGGTAGAACACGCGCAGCTCCTCGTTGCGCACCGCATGCCGCAGGCGCACCTTCAGTTCCGCCTGCTGCTGTTGGGCGGCGTCGACGTTGGCGGCGTACACCTGGTAATTGTTGCGGCCGAGGCTCTTCGCGCCGTACATGGCCTCGTCGGCGTGACGCAGCAGCAGTTCGCCTTCCACGGCGTCGTCGGGGAAGAACGAAATGCCGACGGAGATCGTCACCTGGAGTTCGGAGCCGTCGTCCAGCGACAGCGGCACCTCCATGGCCTGCACGATCTTCTCGGCGATGCGCAGCACGTCGTCGCGCTTCACGATGTGCCGCAGGATCAGGGTGAATTCGTCCCCGGCGTAGCGAGCGACCGTGTCCGACGCACGCACGCTGGCGCGGAGGCGCTTCGCGACCGAGGTCAGTACCTGATCGCCCACGGCGTGGCCCAGCGTCTCGTTGATGCCCTTGAAGCGGTCGAGGTCGACCAGCAGCGTGGCGAAACACTCGCCCGTGCGCTCGGCTTCGCGCACGGTGGTATCCATGCGGTCGTTGAAGAGCAGCCGGTTGGGCAGTCCCGTGAGCGTGTCCACGAGCCCTCTGGCCCGCCCCTGCTCGCGCGTGCGACGCAGCTCGAGAGCCGAGGCGAAGTGCGCGGTGGCCGCACGCAGGGCCGGCTCGAGTACGCGGGCGTCGTTGGAAGGCCGGCAGCGGCCGGCGAGCAGCGCACCCAGAACGCTTCGCCGTTCGTCCAGCAGCGGAAGCACGACGTAGGAACGGAGGCCGAGGGCATCGATCAGCGGGTCGGCCAGGGGCGCATCGCCTTCCGCATCGAGGCGCACGAGGGGTTTGCCGCCGAGGGCGATCTTCAGCAACGGAACGTCGGCGGGTTCCGGCCACAGCGTCGGCGCGGGTCCGTTCCATACCCGCACCAGCACCTCGGGACCGGTCTCGCTTTCCGGCAACGCCGACCACACCGCCACCACGTCGAGTTCGAGCGCGTCGGCCAGCATGGCCGCTGCCTCGGCCATGCCTTCGTCGTCGCTGGGACACACGCCGAACACGGCAAGCAGGGACAACGCCCGCTCGGCGATGTCGACCGCGCGCAGGTCGCGGAACGCCACGGCGATCCGATGGACGCCCTGATCGACGATATGACGCACGTCCACTTCGCCGGCGATGTCGCCACCATTCGCACGGCGGAGCGTGCACGCCTTGCCGTCGCCGTCGGGCAAGGGCCAGGTGGCGCCGTCCGGGAGCGGGAGCACGTCGGAAAGCAGTCGCCCTTGTATGGGGCCGTTGCCAGCCCAGAGGCGGTGCATGGCCGTGCCGCTTTCCAGGATGCAACCGTCCGGCGTCGAGGCCAGGACCCAGGCGGCTCCCGCATCGAAGGCGAAGCGCCAGTCCGTGCGCGCCGGGCCACTGGGGGGAGCCGGCGTGGGTGCGTCGATCGCCGTGCGCACTCGCTGGGCCAACTCCGCTGCAATGGCGCCGGCACGGAGCCAGTCGAGCGCGCCTTCCGGGGCGACGCCCGGCATGTCGTCCACCACATAGACGATGGGCAGCTTCGAGTACGCCGGAGAACTGCGCAGGATGCGCAGGCCCCGCTCGGTGTCGGCGGTGCCGTCGACGCCCGCCACCACCACGCGCAGCGGCGGCGTATCGGCCAGCAGTGCCTCGAGTTGTGCCGCATCGCGCGCACTGAGCAGAACGAAGTCGCCCTCTCTGTCCAGGGTGTCGAAGACGGCGCGACGCACATCGCGTCGCGCCGTGAAGATCAGTACGCCGTTGGGCTCGACCGCGCTCGCCATCGCTCAGACGATCCAGCGGCCATCGCGCAGCCGCGGCGCGGCGGCGCGCGAATGCCGGTCGGCGTCGACGGTGGCCACGTCGGTTTCGAACGTGGCCAACAGGATCGGACTCGCGCCCAGCAGCACCACGCGGCGCACATGCCCGGTCTGGGTACGCGAAAGTTGCCGTAAAAGCGCACCGTCGGTGGCGCTCGGCACGCCCTGCGGCATGTCGAGCAGGTACACCCCGAAATGGAGGCTTTGCAGGATGTAACGAAGGGCGTCGCCGAGTCGCTGGCAGCCGGGAACGCGCATCTGCGCATCGCGCAGGCTCGCCAGACCCTCGCCGTAGCGCCAGAGGTACACCGCCTGCCCGGTGCGCCGAGCTACCAGGCGGAACTGCTCCACCAGCAGGCCCGGGTCGTTCGTCTTGAGCGCCACCAGCGGCCCCGAGGCCGACAGGATGCGGTCGAAGATGTCGTTTCCTACGCTGGAATCCATGTGGGGGTCGGGCGGCTGACAAGCGCGAAGTATCCGCTCTTTGCCGCTCCCTGCGCCAGCGGCGAAACGGCGTTCCCGGCCGACCGTACGTCGGGGTATCTCGCATTCGGCCCGGGGGAAAGGTAAGGTGGTGCGCTCATTCGCCACCGCACGATCCGCCATGTTCGAAGGACTTCGATTCAAGCACTGGAAGACCAGCGAGGGCGACGACGGTATCGTCGTCCTTACGCTCGACCGCGAGGGCACCAGCGCGAACGCGCTGTCGCGCGAGGTGCTGGACGAACTGGACACCCTCGTCGAGAGGCTCGCCATCGAGGCCCCGCGCGGCGTCGTCATCCATTCCGCCAAGCCGATGGGCTTCGCGGTCGGTGCCGACATCCGTGAGTTCGTCGAGTACGCGCAGACCGGCACGGTGCTCGAGAACATCGAGAACGGGCAGCGCGTGTTCGAGAACCTCGCCCGCCTGCCCTGCCCCACGGTCGCGGCCATCCACGGTGCCTGCATGGGCGGCGGTACCGAGCTTGCGCTCGCCTGCCGCCTGCGCATCGCCGCCGACGACGACGCCACGAAGATCGGCCTCCCGGAAGTCATGCTCGGCATCCATCCGGGCTGGGGCGGCAGTGCGCGCCTCCCGCGGCTCATCGGCGCCCCGGACGCCCTTCCGGCCATGCTCACCGGCAAGCCGTTCAACGCACGGCGCGCCAAGGCCGTGGGCCTGGTCGACCGTCTCGCCCGCCCCGACGAACTCCTTGCCGAAGCGCGCGAACTCGCCCGCCGGCCGGTCGCGCGTCCGTTCGCGCAGCGGGCGAAGGGATGGGCCACCAACACCTGGCTCGCACGTGCCGTGCTTGCCCCCATGGTGCGCAAGCAGACCGCCGCCAAAGTACGGAAAGAGCACTACCCGGCACCCTTCGCGCTCATCGATACCTGGGCGCGCGGCGGCCCCGGCATCCAGCAACGCCTGCGGCTCGAGGCCAGATCGGTGGCGAAGCTCGCCACGACACCGACGGCGCGCAACCTCATTCGCATCTTTTTCCTGCAGGAACGCCTGAAAGGCTTGGGCGGCGGTATCGATCACGGCATCTCGCATGTGCACGTCGTCGGCGCCGGCACGATGGGCGGCGACATTGCCGCGTGGTCTGCGCTCAAGGGCTTCCAGGTCACGCTGCAGGACCGCGAGGCGCGCTTCGTCGAACCTGCCATCGCACGCGCACGGGGCTTGTTCGAGAAAAAGCTCAGGGCACCGGCCAAGGTCGAGGCCGCCGTGAGTCGCCTTCGTGCCGACGTGGAAGGTCGCGGCGTGGCCGATGCCGATCTCGCCATCGAGGCCATCTTCGAGAATCCCGAGGCGAAGCACGCCCTCTACGCAGCCATCGAGCCGCAGTTCCAATCCGACGAAATCCTGGCCAGCAATACGTCATCCATTCCGCTCGACGAACTGCGTCAGGGCCTGAAGGCGCCGCAGCGCTTCCTCGGCCTGCACTTCTTCAATCCCGTGGCGCAGATGCCCCTGGTTGAGGTGGTGCGCCACGATGCCCTCGACCCGGCGATCGAAAAACGCGCCCTCGCCTTCTGCAAGGCGATCGGCAAGTTGCCCGTGCCGGTGAAAGGCACGCCGGGCTTCCTGGTGAATCGCATCCTCATGCCCTACCTCATGGAGGCCATGCGCCTTTACAACGAGGGTGTACCGGGCCCGGTGCTCGATCGCGAGGCGAAAAAGTTCGGCATGCCCATGGGGCCGATCGAACTCGCCGACACGGTGGGCCTCGACGTCTGCGCGTCCGTGGGCCGCGAGCTTGCGCCGTTCCTCGGGCTCGAGGTGCCGCAAGGCCTCGAAGAGAAACTCGCCGCCAACAAGCGCGGCAAGAAGGACGGCGAAGGCCTTTACGTGTGGAAGGACGGCAAGCCGGACAAGCCCGAAGTCGATCCCGATTACGTTGCGCCCGCGGACATCCAGGACCGCATGATCCTGCCGATGGTCAACGAAGCCATCGCCTGCCTTGCCGAGAACGTCGTGGACGATGCCGACCTGCTCGATGCCGGCGTCATCTTCGGTACGGGTTTTGCGCCGTTCCGGGGCGGTCCGATCCAGTACGTGCGCAGCGAAGGCGTAGCCGTGGTGCGCGAACGCCTGGCCAGGCTGGAACAGGCGCACGGTGCGCGCTTCGCGAGGAAGGAAGGCTGGGACAACCCGGAGCTGTCGGCACCGGCTGCCTGAAGAGCCTCGCCGCTATAGCGGCTCCTACAAGAGCCTCGCTCCATTGTAGGAGCCGCTACAGCGGCGAGCGGTGAACCCTCACCACATCAGATCGTCGGGAACCCCGTCGTCGGAATCGTTCACCGCGTTCGGATCGACCAGCAGCGCGATGAACTCCGGCGCGATGCCGCGCAGTTCCTCGATCACCGCCTTCTCGACCACGAGATAGCGCCCGCCCTGCTGCACGACGCCGAGTTCTCCCGCGTTCAACGCCGCGAGCTGTTTCGCATCGACGTACACGCGGCGGATCTTGTCGCCGTACGGAAAATGCCGCACCTGGTCCGCATCGGCCAGGTTCAGCGCCTTGCCTTTCAGCAACTCCTCGACCTTGCGCTTCCGTTCCTTGCGCAGACGAGCCTGCTCGGCCGCCTGGGCCTCCGCCTGTTTACGCTCGGTGGCTTCCTTCTGCGCCCGGATGGCATAGGCCTTGGCAAGGTCGATCTCGCCGTCCTTGCGCGGCGCCTGAGCCCCCTTGCCGCCCTTGCCGTGCGGGTTGCCCTGGGGCTTGCCGCCCTGGCCGGGACGCCCGCCCTGGGGTTTGCCATGCTTCGGCCGGTTGCCGGCATACGGCTGGCCGCTGGCCGAGCCCCCGCTGCCGGGGCGCGACGGTGGCGCGGACTTCCTTTTCTCCTCGTGAATTTCCTTCACGAGGCCACTCTTCAACAACTGGTCGCGCAATGACTCTGCCATCGGTAGGGCTCGTTCAAATACTCAATAGTGCGGCGGCGGAGGCTCGGTCGCAGGATCGCTGCCGAGCCCCGCACGCATGTTCACAAGGTCCGAGCGCAGGTCGCGCACGGCCCGTTCCAAGAGGTCGAGCCGGCGGGCGATTTCCGCGTCGGCCGACGAAAGCGCGTTGACGGTGTCGTCGACAAACGCGACGCGCACTTCGAGTTCCGTCAGGCGCGCGTCGATATCAGACATGCTCACGTCCGCTCAGGCTACGGCCGCGACCGATGCCGTAATAGGCGATACCCGCTTCTTCCACGGCCGCGGGGTCGTAGAGGTTGCGGCCATCGACGATTACGGGCGTCGTCAGCAGCGACTTCACGCGTGCGAAGTCGGGACTGCGGAAGGCCTTCCACTCCGTGACGATGACGAGCGCATCGGCGCCTTCCAGGGCCTCATAAGGGCGCTCCACCAGCACGAGGTCGTCGCGCTCGCCGTAGATGCGCCGTGCTTCGTCCGCGGCCTCCGGATCGAACGCACGAACACGCGCGCCGGCATCCCAAAGCTGCTCCATCAGGCGGCGGCTCGATGCCTCGCGCATGTCGTCGGTGTTCGGCTTGAACGCAAGCCCCCACACGGCAACGGTGAGTCCTTTCAGCTTGCCGCCGAAGTGCTTCGAAAGCAGCGCGAAGAGGCGCGACTTCTGTGCATCGTTCACCGCTTCCACGGCCCCGAGCAGCCGGGCGTCGTACCCGACGGAATGCGCGGTGCGCGCAAGCGCCTGCACGTCTTTCGGGAAGCACGAGCCGCCGTAGCCGGCGCCCGGATAGATGAAGTGGTAGCCGATGCGTGGATCGGCACCGATGCCCTGGCGCACCAGTTCCACGTCGGCTCCGACGTGTTCCGCGATGTTCGCGATCTCGTTCATGAAGCTGATCTTCGTCGCCAGCATCGCGTTCGCCGCGTACTTGGTCAGCTCGGCCGAGCGCTCGTCCATCACCACCATGCGGTCGTGGTTTCGATTGAACGGCGCATAAAGCTTGCGCAGCACACCGATGGCCTTCTGGCTCGACGCGCCCACGATGATGCGATCGGGGCGCAGGCAGTCTTCCACCGCGTCGCCTTCCTTCAGGAATTCGGGATTCGATACGACGTCGAAAGGCACATCGACGCCGCGGGCCTTCAGGCGCTCCGCCACGGCGGCGCGAACGCGGTCGGCCGTGCCGACCGGCACCGTCGACTTGTTCACCACCACGGTATAGCGGTCGATGTGATCGCCGATGGTCTTCGCCACCGCGAGCACGTATTTGAGATCGGCGCTGCCGTCCTCGTCGGGCGGCGTGCCGACGGCGATGAACACGATCTCACCGTGAGCAATGGCGGGCGCGGCATCGGTAGTGAACGACAGACGGCCTTCCGCGTGGTTGCGCACCACCATCGGCTCGAGGCCCGGCTCGAAAATGGGGATGTCACCGGCCTTCAGACGCTCAACCTTGTTCGTGTCGACGTCGACGCACACCACGTGGTTGCCCATTTCGGCAAGACAGGCGCCCGTGACGAGGCCTACGTAGCCGGTGCCGAATATCGTGACTTTCATGTGGCTCCCGATGCTTTCGAGATCGTGTCGTAACGGGCGATTGTATCCCGCCGCCCAGGGTCAGCAAACCGATTCGCCCTGCCTAAAGACACGACAGGCCGTGTAGGAGCCGCCATGGCGGCGAGTAGACCTCGCTACATCCCTGCAGCATGCCTCGCCGCCATGGCGGCTGCTGCGGGGCGCAAGGACGGTGAGGTGCAGAATGCGGCGCGGCCCCCTCACCGTCGTGCCCACGCAGGCGGGCACCCAGCGACTTACGCGCAGATCGCCGAAACAACCATCGGCGCGAACTTGAAGACAACACGCCGCTGCACCGCCCGACGCCAGCACCCGTCCCCCTGGCCGCGATGTCTGGAGTCGAGGGCGTCCGGGCGGAGAAGGCCCGGAGGGGCGGGCCAGGGAGGGCCGGCCGTCTTCGCCGAGGCATGGATGCCGAGTCGAAGACCCCCGCCTGGACGCCCGGGTCCGCCGCGGCGCCAGCCATAAGACACCGAGCCGCGCAGCGGCTCCTCTCTTCGCAAGGAACGACGCAAGTCTTCGCGGCGAGGGGGACGGGTGCTGGCTTCCAAGCAACGGCGCAGGCGCCGATGCGATGCCGCAAGGCGAGCCCA